>Ga0206131_10003530_pt1 | contig 17935 bp, 19 predicted proteins | sample Helgoland_Spring_FD_148636 | JGI IMG/M metagenome (GOLD analysis project Ga0206131, IMG submission 148636) | Pelagic subsurface seawater microbial communities from Kabeltonne, Helgoland, North Sea - Helgoland_Spring_Bloom_20160517_1 | ecosystem: Environmental > Aquatic > Marine > Epipelagic ...
ATGAAAATGTACTTCATCGGTAATAAATATAATAAATGATTAAATAGCTAAAAATTTTAGTAATCAAGAAAAGTATTAAGCTCTCGGTTAGTTATTCCGTGGGCTTGCATATAACGGTTTGTGTATGAGTAGTGGCTGACGATAGGAGGCTATTACTTATACACTTTGTTATCTACTGGCTTTTTTATTTTACTGTTGCTTCTAACCACTCCTTAATTAGTCCTTCGTCTATATCTTCCATTTTTTTGATTTTAAGGTGTCTCATATTTTTCCCTGTACCTTCAAGTAGTCCATCAGGGTCAGTTATTCTATCAATATTGTAAAGTCCAAGAGCTACGTGATTTTTGGTGCTTCTTAAGTAGGTGAAAATCTTAGTTTTTATAAAAACTGGCATTCCCCATTTTAGTTCTTCAGTTGTACCAGAAATAGTTTTATGGATTAATTGACGCAGAATTCCGAATAATTCCTTTTGCTCGGAGGAAGTGTTATTGATATATTCTGTTACTTTTTCGTTTTGGGTTATTTTCATAGTTTTTCTGATTTTAGAATAAAGCGAGATACCAAAAAACCTGTAGAAAGCCATCCAATTATCAAGTTTACACCGACACCAATAGCATAAGTGGCTGGCATAGCCCACCAATTTAGCAATTGCCCATAAGTGGCTGCCCAAGCAACTAAACCTACAATTCCTATAAACATCATCTGAGTTTGTATTTTGTGGTTTTTAGTTAGTACAAGTAATAGTGTAAGTAGAGCTCCAATAAAAAATTGAGTCACTATTTCGCTAATAAAGTAACTGGTATAATCTGTTTTTAAGGGTTGGGTTACAATCCAAGAAAATGTTTTGTCGGTAGTATATGTACTTATTTTATTGTTAAAAGTGGAATCGAAATTATTAGTGGTCAATGTATTCGGTTCTAACTTAATAAGGTTGGGAATTCTATTTGCAGCACTATCGGATTGTACTGTAATTTTTTGAGCAGTTGGAACTCCCCAAGGAAGTATTTGTGTAAGTCCACTCCATAGAAAAAGTAGTACTGTAAATACAAGTAAAGCCAATAGGTGTTTTTTCATTTCTTGTTCCTTTTAGAGAGATATGTTTCTAAGCCATTGAACTTTTCCTTCCAAAATTCTTCTAATTTGGTAAGGTAATCTTCCACCTCTTTTAATGCTTCTAATTGTGCAAAGCAGTTTCGTTGCCTGCCATCTTCATTGTCAGGTTCAATATCAAGCAGATTTGCATTTTGCAATATTTTTATGTGCTTAGCTATTGCAGGTCTTGACATATTGAAATTATCAGCTAATTGGCCAATGCTACTAGACTTCTCAATAAGCATCAGTAATATTTCCCGTCTTGTCGGGTCTGCTATGGCTTTAAATACATCACCCATTTTTTTCAAGATATTTTTGCAGTAGACTTGGTAGTATCTTGGTTTTCCAACCATTGGATAAAATCTTTCTGACAATAACCCTGTTCAGGAAGCCTTCAAATCCATTGTGCTCAAAATATAGTATTGTTTTACTTCCTGATTTTTTGAGCCTAAAACTAACTTTGGTTTGTTTTAATGGACCGCCACTCCAGCTGAACGATAACAATTCGTTGTCTATCACTTCTAATACTTGGCAATCAATAGTGCCGTTAAACCCAGGGAAAGATTTTGTCTTAAACTGAAATTTATGTCCGATTACAGGTTCAATATCGCAAGGCATCAACCACTCACTCATTGCTTCTTTATCGGTTATAGCTTTCCATATTTCGGTAATTGGAAAGTTGTATTCAATTTTAAATGTTATGGTGTCTTTCATTATAATGCAAAACCATTTGGTTTTACAAAAATACGAAACCATTTGGTTTTACAAACTGTATGTTTACCTTTTTTTAAGATTGTGGTTTTTTGCTTGTAGATAACGTTTGGCTATTAACACAAGTGTTATTAGCCATTTATATTTTAAGATGATAAAGGTAAAACAACCTTTTCGCAAAGTCTATCCGTGGTACTACTGAAATTTCTTAGGCTTAATTCAACCAAATTATCAAGGCTTCTCGATACAATTCTCCTACGTCGAATCACTCGAAGTGACATAGTTGTATTGAATTCTCAATTATAATCTGTATGTCAGTTCGAGTGTTTTTAAAAGGGGGCAATGATAATTGACTCATTTTAAAAATGTATCGAGAACACGTTGCAACACCAACGCGGATATGCTAACTTCGCACACCGCTCAAAAAACGAAAGAACAATGGCAAAGGTTGCTTTAAACACACCAAAAGGAACAAGAGATTTTTTACCGCAGCAAGCTGCTCGAAGGAATTATATTTTCGATACCATTCGAGGAGTATTCGATACCTACGGTTTTGCACCCATTGAAACACCTGCTATGGAACTCACCGAAACCCTTATGGGGAAATATGGTGAGGAAGGAGATCGTTTAATTTTTAAGATTTTAAATTCGGGTAACTATCCAGAGAAATATCCATTTGATAAAGAAAGGTCTATAAAAGCTTTAAGCAGAATAAACTCAGTAAAAGGAAAGAAGACTAATGTCTTTTTGATGGATTTAATACAAAGTGAAGTTGAAAGGGTAGACGTTGCAAATTATGATGTTGCCTTGAATAAGTTTAATTATGCAATATCCGAAAAAGCCCTGCGCTACGACCTTACGGTTCCCTTTGCACGATTTGTGGTGCAACACCAAAACGAATTGAGCTTTCCATTCAAACGCTACCAAATTCAGCCTGTGTGGAGAGCCGACCGTCCGCAAAAAGGGCGTTACCGAGAGTTCTATCAATGCGATGTAGATATGATTGGTTCAAACTCTTTATTGAACGAGGTGGAGCTCACACAAATCATTGCGGATGTGTTCACAAAATTGGGCTTGCCGGATGTGTCCATAAAAATCAACAACCGAAAAATTTTACAAGGCATTTCAGAGGTAATTGGCGAACCCGATAAGCTCATTGACATAACAGTCGCTTTAGACAAACTGGATAAAATTGGTCGTGAAAAAGTTGAGGCAGAACTAGCTTCTAAAGGAATTGGTGTGGAAGCGATTTCTAAATTGGGCGTCTTGTTCGAAAACGTTTCATTGGAGTCTGTATCCAATTTTGTTGCTACTTCTGAAGTGGGGCTAAAAGGAATTGAAGAATTGAAAACAGTGCTCGATTCTGCTGAAAAATTAGACGTTTCGATTTGCGAATTCGATCCAACATTGGCGAGAGGGTTGAACTATTACACCGGTGCAATTTTCGAAGTCACACACCCCGATTTTCCTTCCAGTATTTGTGGTGGTGGTCGCTACGATGACCTAACCGGAATCTTTGGATTAAAAGATGTTTCGGGAGTAGGCGTGTCCTTTGGTGCAGATCGTATTTATGACTTGTTGTTGGATAAAGATTTATTTCCTGCTCAAGTTGGATTGAGTGCTCAGGTGATGTTCGTGAATTTTGGAGAAAAGGAAGCTGCACAATGCCAGTTGTGGGCAAAAAAATTAAGAGCGGCTGGGATTCGAACAGAGGTTTACCCAGATGCGGCCAAAATGAAAAAACAAATGAAATACGCCAACGATAAATCGATTCCTTATGTCCTTTTAGTAGGCGATCGAGAAATTGAAGCACAACAACCCACCGTAAAAAATATGGAGACAGGCGATCAAAATGCTATGTCGATAGTGAAATTAATTGAAATTCTTTCGTAGAATAATGAAAAACGAAAAAGACCTTTTTTTATCTTCTTCGTCATTCCCGAGCAGGCGGGAATCTGTTTGGTAAATTTGGTTTTTAGATTCCCGCCTGCGCGGGAATCACGTTGCATATTTATTCTGCTAAAGATTAAAACTTAAACTAATACAATGGAAGTATATAATATTTCAGGTTACCGCCTAACGTTAGAAGTAATTGAAGAAATCATTGAAACTAAAGCTTACATCGAGTTAAGCGATGGAGCAGTTGAGCGCATAAAGATTTGCCGAGAATATTTGGATCAAAAAATAAAGACTTCAAAAGAGCCTATTTACGGTATTAACACTGGATTTGGCTCCTTATGCAACACTTCAATTTCAAGTGAAGATTTAGAAGTACTGCAAAAAAATCTAATCATGTCACATGCTTGTGGAATGGGTTCTGAAGTTCCTCAATTGATTGTAAAGCTGATGTTGTTGCTTAAAATTCAAGGTTTGAGTTATGGACACTCAGGAGTGCAATTAGCAACCGTTCATCGACTATTGGATTTTTACAATAATGATATTTTACCAGTGGTTTATCAACAAGGTTCTTTAGGGGCTTCTGGCGATTTAGCTCCTTTGGCTCATATGTCTTTGCCGCTTTTGGGATTAGGAGAAGTGAATTACCAAGGAAGAAGAATGCATGCTTCTGAAGTAATGGAGGAGTTTGGCTGGGACCCGATTGAATTGCAAAGCAAAGAAGGTATAGCCTTATTAAATGGTACTCAATTTATGAGTGCTTATGGAGTTTACAATTTTGTAAATGCCAAAAAATTGAGTAATCGAGCAGACCTAATTGCCACCCTTTCATTAGAAGCTTTTGATGGCAGAGTAGAGCCTTTTGATGAGGATTTGCACATTATTAGAAATCACACCGGTCAATTAAAAACCGCAAAAAATGTGCGTCAATTTTTGATGGGTAGTGAAATTGCGAAGCAGGAAAAAGAACATGTGCAAGATCCCTACTCATTTCGTTGTATTCCGCAAGTGCATGGAGCATCAAAGGATACCTTGAAGCACATCGAAAAAATAATTGAAAACGAAATAAATGCGGTTACGGATAATCCAACAATTTTTCCTGAAAAAGACAAAATTATTTCTGGAGGAAATTTCCATGGACAGCCTTTGGCGTTAGCTTCTGATATGCTCGCAATTGCGTGTGCAGAATTGGCTTCCATTTCTGAAAGAAGAACCTATAAATTGATTTCAGGCGATAGAGGATTACCAGCATATTTGGTTTCAAAACCGGGTTTACATTCAGGCTTTATGATTCCTCAATACACTGCGGCAAGTATTGTTAGTCAAAATAAGCAGCTTTGTGTACCATCTTCTGTAGACACCATTGATAGTAGCAACGGGCAAGAGGATCATGTAAGTATGGGGGCAAATTCAGCTACCAAATGCTACAAAGTGGTTAAGAATTTACAACGTGTTTTAGGAATTGAATTAATGAACGGTGCTCAGGCATTGGAATTCAGAAGACCATTAAAATCTTCAGTTAGAGTAGAAGAATACGTTGCTGAATTTAGAAAAGTAGTTCCTTTTGTTGAAGCAGATAGAGTGCTGAGTGACTTGATGCGAGAGGCGGAATTGTTTGTGTTGAGGTAGATTTGGAATTGTAATTATTGGCTAGTTTATCTGATAAACAGAATTAAATTTGGTATGTGCCATCAGGTCATTCTGAATTTATTTCAGAATCTCTGCATACAATTTATTAAGTGAGATGCTGAAATAAATTCAGCATGACATAGAATAAATAGTTTAGGTGTTTAATTCACTCCAACCCCTCACCCTTAAAAACATACTCAATCATATTCGCTCCCATTTGCAGTGCCTGAATACGTTTGTTTTGGGGATCGTTGTGCACCATTTGATCTTCCCAGCCATCGCCTAAATCGCACTCGAAAGAGTAGAAGCAAATCAGGCGACCTTTGTAAATAAGACCGTATCCTTTTGGATAACCGTTATCGTGTTCGTGAATTTTAGGAAGCCCCGTATTGAAATCAAATTTTTGGTGATAGATAGGATGGTTATATGGCAATTCAATAAACTCCAATTCTGGAAAAACGCGTTTCATTTGAGGGCGAATAAATTTGTCTAAACCATAGTTATCGTCAATGTGTAAGAACCCACCACCGAGCATATACTTTCTCAGGTTTTCAATTTCAGTGTCGTTAAAAATTACGTTTCCATGACCGGTAAGGTGAACAAAAGGAAAGTTGAATAATTCAGGACTACCGACTTCTACAACGGCTTGTTCAGAGCCTAAATCCGTGTTTAACTCTGTATTACAATACTTAATTAGGTTAGGTAATGAAGTCTCTAGATTTGCATACCAATCACCACCGCCGTTATATTTTAAAAGCGCAAGCTGAGTTTGCTGAGCTTGAAGACCCAGAGTAAATAAAACTAGAAATAGTGCAAGTAGTTGTTTCAATCCAATGTGCTAATTAAAGTGGTGGCATAAACTCCAGCGGTTTCGGTGCGAAGAATCGATTTCCCTAAACTCACTGTTTTGTAGCCATTTTCAAGGGCGAAGTTAACTTCTTCTTGAGTGAAATCTCCTTCAGGACCAATTAGAATCGCAATAGAGTCCCGATTCTTAACTTCATTTAATAGCTGGGGATTAGTTAGGTGGTCTGGGCAATAGGCAATGAGTCCATTTGGGTTGTTTTTTACAAATTCCATCACTGGAAGCAATTCTGCAATTTTTGGCAGAAAAACCTGACCCGATTGTTTCATAGCAGCTATGGCTATTTTCTCTAATCGATCGGTTTTTAAGACTTTACGTTCGCTTTGCACACATAGGATGGGCTGAATAAAATCAATTCCGATTTCAGTCGCCTTTTCAACGAAATATTCAATGCGGTTTAGGTTCTTGGTGGGAGCAATGGCAATATTTAGTTCAATTGAACTGCGACGTCCGGTAGTTTCAATTTCAAGAATCGAGACTTCAGCTTTTTTTGCATGTGCAATAGAAATTTTTGCAGTTGCTTTTTTTCCTTTTCCGTCCAGAATTAGCACTCTATCTCCGACGGTTTTCCTCATCACTTTGCACAAGTGTTTTGATTCTTCTTCTGAAAGAATAAGTGAGCCAGAAGAGGGAAGTTGTGCGTATATCTTGTGCATGAAACGAAGGTAAATTTTAATTTTAAACAGAAAGTAAGGAGCAAAAAAAACTCCCATCACTTTCGGGATAGGAGTTTTTAAAATATTATGAAAGACTAATTAAGCGTTCTCAGTGCAAATAGGAGAAGCAGCTAAAATTTCATCGTTTGCATTATCAGCAAATTGCTTGAAGTTGTTATTAAACTTAGTAGCCAATTCATTTGCTTTTTTATCATAGGCAGCTTTATCCGTCCATGTGTTTCTTGGAGAAAGCAAATCGCTAGGAACTCCCTCACATTTTGTAGGGTAATTCAGTCCGAAAATTTCGTGCGTTTCGTAATTTACATTTTCCAAATCACCTTCTAAAGCAGCGGTAATTAAAGCACGAGTAATTTTAAGACTCATTCTTTCACCAGTACCATATTCACCACCAGACCAACCTGTATTTACTAACCAAACATTTACACCACTTTCTTCCATTTTACGGCTCAACATTTCGCCATAAGCAGTTGGGTGAAGTGGCATAAATGGAGCTCCAAAACAAGCAGAGAATGCAGTTACAGGCTCAGTAATACCAGCTTCAGTTCCTGCAACTTTAGCTGTATATCCAGATATAAAATGATAAGCCGCTTGACCTGGAGTCATTTTAGAAATTGGAGGCAGAACACCAAAAGCATCACATGTCAAAAAGAAAATGTTTTTTGGATTGTGACCAATTGAAGGTTCAGCAATGTTGTCTATATGATAAATTGGGTAAGAAACTCTTGTGTTTTCAGTAACTGAAGTATCTTCAAAATCTACTTCGTTAGTTCCTGGCTTAAAACGAACATTTTCTAACAAAGCACCTGGCTTAATAGCTCTAAAGATGTCTGGTTCCTTTTCTTCAGTAAGGTCAATTGTTTTTGCGTAGCAGCCCCCTTCGAAATTGAAAACCGAGTCCTCATCACTCCAGCCGTGCTCGTCATCTCCAATTAATCTTCGATTTGGATCAGCAGATAAAGTTGTTTTACCAGTCCCTGAAAGTCCAAAGAAAATTGCAGTATCTCCATCTTTGCCAATATTAGCAGAGCAGTGCATACTCAAAGTATTCTTTTGGTGAGGTAGAATGAAGTTCAATGCAGAGAAAATTCCTTTTTTGATTTCTCCAGTATATCCAGTTCCACCAATTAATACAATCTTTTTTGTAAAGTTTAGAATAGCAAAGTTTGATTGACGAGTCCCGTCAACAGCAGGGTCAGCCATAAAACCAGGAGCGTTAATTACAGTCCATTCGGGGTCAAAAGATTTTACTTCTTCCTCAGTTGGGCGTATAAACATGTTGTAGACGAATAGGTTTGACCAAGGGTATTCATTTACTACTCTCAGGTTCATCTTGTACGCAGGATCAGCACAAGCGATAGCATCTCTTACATAAACATCTTTTTCAGATAGGTAATTGGTTACCTTATCGTAAAGCTTATCAAAAGCATCTGCGTCGAAGGGAATGTTGATATTTCCCCACCAAATAGCATCTTCAGTAATAGCGTCCTTAACGATAAAACGGTCCTTTGGGGACCGTCCTGTAAATTCGCCTGTATCGACTGTTATTGCACCTGTGCTCGTTTCCTTAGCTTGTCCTAAGTCCACTGATAGTTTACTTAAAACAATTGGGTCTAAATTCCAATGTGCGGTAGCGTTTTTAATACCGTACGATTCAACTGTTGCATTATCTGCTCTCAGTCCTTGTTCGTTCATCATTTAAATTTTTACGAATTTGAGCGGCAAATGTAACGCTATTAATTATTTGACTTAACAATTTCTTAATTCGGATTGTTAACAATTGAACTTTTCCATAGTTGAAAATTAACTCAATTAGTTCTTTTCAATATCAATGTTTTTACTTCCAAAAATCAATTGAATGAATAGCAATAGCCAACCAGAAATAAAGAGCAAGCCACCAACAGGGGTTACAGGGCCTAATAGTTTTAAACCCGGCATATTTAGAAACTCCCTAAGGTTTAATAAGTAAATTGAAAATGAAAAAAACAATATTCCCAATATAAAAAGTAGCGAAGCTTGCTTTATGTGTTTTTCAGAGAAATAGTTATTCAATGTGGGTAAAAATAAAATCACTATACCGTGAATAAATTGATACCTGATTCCTGTTTCAAAGCTTTGTAATTGCTCTGCAGATAATATCGGTTTCAATGCATGTGCTCCCATTGCACCAAAACAAACGGCGAGTAATAAACTCGCCGTTCCTATTATCATATATACTCTAAATGGGTTATTTGCTCTCAAGGTATTCATCTAATTCATCAATTGTAAGTTCAAATTGAAAAGCATCATTCACCTTATAATAACTCGGTTGATCTAGGCAGTAATCATAAGCAAATTTCGCGTATTCCAACTTATTATCTTCAAACGTGAACTTTTGCATCACGCTTTTTATTTGATCTGCACTTAAGCAATTTGCTTTTGTGAATTGCTTTGCGAGGGTCATTTTTGAGTCTTCAAAAGATTTCGCTTCCATTGAAGCAAGTGCTGAGTTCAATTCACCGCTTGGCATTGGCGCGTCGCAACCTCCAGTTGATACCGTTTCTGCTCCAATAGTTTGGGTAGGCACGTTAGTTTGCGGCGCTGAGTTTATTGTAGAGCTTGAAGAAGTATTTATTGTTGTTGTTTCAGTTACAGTGGTTGTTGATGAGGATTCCATACCCGTCATAGAAGTTGAAATTCCAACACTTTGTCCACCAATGTTTACATTCATATTTATATTTTCAGAGGTGTTTGGGACTCCGTTGTTAACCGTGGTAGTGGTAACTGTTGTGCTGGTAGAGGATGTTGATCCCATCGGAGTATTTTCTATGGGTGTACTTGGCGAAGCTACTGGAGCATTATTGCTTATAGCAACAGGTTCCTCTCCATACCTAATTACGGTTTGGTTTGCTGGTGAGGCAGATGATCCAATAGGAGTTTCACCCATGTAACGCAGTTTATAAAGTCCTTTTTTATTGAGTACTAATTGAGCAGAAACTTCATTGTTTTTTGTGAGCGGAAATGATTTTTTTAGCGCAGGAGTTTTCCCATCAGCGAATAAAATGCGAACAGAGATAAATTCTTGAGCTATACCTTCTACTTTTACATTCGTAGTTGGAGTTTCGTTTTGTTGAACCCCGTTAACTTCTAGCGTAAAGTTTACGCCATCATTGGAGTATACCACTAAGTTGGATTGTGAAAAACTCACCGTTGAAATAAAAAATGTAACCAGTGTTGTTAGGATAAAATGTTTCATTTGTTGTAATTTAAGTTGTCAAAATTATTTAAGAAAAAGTCTCAATTCACAAAATATGCCAAAAAGAATATTGTTACTTGGAGCAGGGAGGTCGGCTTCTAACCTGATTAAGTACTTGTTGGAAAATTCTCAAGCGTTTGAGTGGGAGCTTACTATTGTTGAGCGTTCAGCTGAATTTGTAAAAAAGAAAATTGAAGGCTATAGTAACGCATGCGTAATCCAACCCGAGTCTGATGATGTATGGAAAAATGAAATTCCCAAACACGATCTTGTAATTTCTATGCTTCCGGCACGATTTCATGAATCTGTTTTAAGGGTGTGTATTGAAAGTAAAACCCCAGCTGTAACAGCATCATATATGACCAATGAAATTGAAGCGTTAACCGATCAAGCAAAAGCCGCTGGAATTCCTATCATGATGGAGGTAGGTGTTGATCCGGGCATTGACCATATGTCTGCAATGAAATTGATTGATAAAATTCGATCAGAAAATGGTAAAATGTTACTGTTTGAATCATTTACTGGTGGATTAATAGCTCCCGAAAGTGACAATAACCCATGGAATTATAAATTTACTTGGAACCCTCGAAATGTAGTTCTTGCGGGTCAAGGTGGTGCCGCAAAATTTATTCAGGAAGGGCGAAACAAATACATACCCTACCACCGATTATTTAGAAGAACTGAGTTTATCACCATAGAGGGGTATGGCAGATTTGAAGGCTACGCAAATCGAGATTCTTTAAGTTACAGGGCGGTATATGACCTTGATGATATTCCAACCATTTATAGGGGAACCCTCCGAAGACCGGGATTTTCAAGAGCTTGGGATGCATTTGTGAAATTAGGCGCCACAGATGATACTTATCAAATCAAAGGAACGGAACCAATGACAAATCGCGAGTTTATCAATTCGTTTTTAGCCTATAATCCGCACGACTCTGTAGAGCTGAAGTTGATGTATTATTTGAACATACCGCAAGATTCTGAAGTAATGGACAAACTAAGTTGGCTCGGTATTTTTGAGGATACTCCTATTGAGTTGGATAATGCAACACCAGCCCAAGTTCTTCAATACATTCTTGAACAAAAATGGAGCTTAGCTCCAGATGATAAAGACATGATTGTTATGTGGCATAAGTTGGGTTGGGAAACGGCATCAGGTGAGAAGAAAATGATGACCTCTTCGATGGTGGTTAAAGGGGATGACCAAACCTACACGTCTATGTCTAAAACGGTAGGCTTACCCACTGCAATTGCCGCAAAAATGATTTTAGAAGGAAAGATTTTTGAACCGGGAATTCATAGGCCGATTCATAAGTCCATTTATGAACCTATTTTAACGGAATTAGAGGATTACGGTATTTCATTTTCTGAAAAGGAAATGATTCCCGAGTTTTACTGGAAGGAACCGAAAGAGAGGTGACTTAATTTCTCTTGACGTCATGATGAACTTGTTTCAGCAGCTCCTAATTATTTGAAGTGAGATTCTGAACACCTGTTTCACGTATTTTAAATCCAGTCAACGTCATTCCGGAAGATTAGTTGAACTTATCGAAGCATGAGATTTGGAGAAACTTCTGTCCGGAATCTAAAAACTATCAGTTCTTAACTTTTTGAAATTTTATTCCAACATCAGCAATTCGATATTAATAATGAGATTCTGAAAAGCTGTTTCACGTCAATTTCTTTTGGGAAATTGGTTCAACTGCGCTTCCAGAATGACTTAATAGTTCTTGTGTGTCTCTATTTATTGACGGGATAAAGAGTCAAATAAAAAACGCCCCGAATTGGAGGCGTTTTTACATTCAATATTTTATTAGGGCTTAGATGACATCATAATCAACCACACACTTCTCTGAAGTTGGATGCGCTTGACAGGTTAAGATATAGCCATCTGCAACTTCTTTGTCATCCAATGCATAATTCATTTCCATACGAGCAGAACCTTCTACAACCTTGGCTTTACAAGTACAGCAAACAGCGCCCTTGCAAGAATATGGAGCATCAATTCCTGCATCAACAGAAGCATCGAGAATGCTGTCGCCTTTACTTGAAAGATCAAATTCAAACTCTTCGTCATCCATTATTACGGTAACCTTAGCATTTATTTCTGCATTAGGGTCAACTGTTTTTTCGGCTGAAGCAACTGGAGTAGTAAATAACTCAAAATGAATATTGCTTTTGTTGATGTTAGAATTTTCTAACCAAGCCTTTATATCCATTATCATACTCTCTGGCCCGCAAAGGAAAAATTCATCAGCATCCAGTAATTTTGTGTGCTTTAGATCAATTTCAACACACTTTTCTTTTCCAATTCTTCCATTAAAAATTGGGTCGTTATTGTTTTCACGGCTCAAAACATCAATTCGAGTAAATCTACCATTTGAAGATTCAACCAAATCGTTTAATGCCGAATTAAAAATGATAGTATCGTTGGTTCGGTTGCCATAGATCAATACAATTTCTGATTCTTTTTCAACCGAAAGGATAGTTTTAATTATCGATAGAAGAGGAGTGATTCCACTTCCTGCACCAAAAAGGACATATTTCTTTTTCTGATTTTCTGCAACCTCCGTGTAGAAATTTCCCATTGGAGCCATGGTCTCAAGTACGCTACCTTCTTTCAGTTCAGTATTAGCCCATGTAGAAAATTTACCTCCTTCTACCTGTTTTACAGCTACTTGAAGACTATTGTCGGTAACTGGACTGCTGCACAAAGAATAAGAACGTCTCAATTCTTCAGCGTTAATAGTCTGTTTGAATGTAAGGTATTGCCCTTGTTTGTATTTAAAATGGTCTTTTAAATTTTCAGGGATTTCTAAACTAACAGAAACTGTTTCGGGAGTTTCTCTTGTTACTTTTTGTACTTTAATATTGTAGAACATAAACGAAGTTTGTGCTATTTTTAAGGTTTGCAAAAATAGTATTGTTGTTCTTTAAAACAATTGATTCTATCATTGGTTATATACATGAGCCTCGAGACTGATTAATATCATTTTCAAAGCTTCATTCTTCACTAATTGGAGAGAAATTATTATTTAAAATTGTAATCTGATAAAACGTAAGTTCTATGGAAGATGTAAATAGACTTGAAGCATTTCAAGCAAAGATAGACAGAGAAGAAAAAATCGAACCAAAAGATTGGATGCCAGATGATTATAGAAAGCATTTAATTCGTCAAATTTCCCAGCATGCACATTCTGAAGTTGTAGGTATGCAGCCAGAAGGTCAATGGATATCAAGAGCTCCTAGTTTGAGAGCTAAGGTTGTTTTATTGGCTAAAGTTCAAGATGAAGCAGGCCATGGTCTGTATTTATATTCAGCAGCAGAATCTTTGGGAATTTCAAGAGATGAACTCTTAGAGCAGTTGCACACTGAAAAAGCGAAATACTCTAGCATTTTTAATTATCCCACTCTTACTTGGGCAGATATGGGCGCAGTAGGTTGGCTAGTTGATGGAGCCGCTATTGTAAATCAAGTTTCCTTGCAAAGAACTTCTTACGGCCCGTACAGTCGAGGAATGGTTCGGATTTGTAAAGAGGAGAGTTTTCACCAACGTCAAGGTTATGAAATTATTTCCGAAATGGCTTTAGGTTCTCCCGAGCAAAAGCAAATGGCACAAGATGCATTGAACAGAATGTGGTGGCCTTCATTAATGATGTTTGGTCCGCATGATGCCGATTCTCCCAATACAGGAAACGCTACCAAGTGGAAAATTAAAAGAGAGACGAACGATGAATTGAGACAAAAATTCATTGATAAAACAATTCAACAAGCTACTGTTATAGGACTTACTGTTCCAGATCCTGATTTGAAATGGAATGAAGAAACTGAACATTACGATTTTGGGCCAATTGATTGGTCAGAACTTAAAGAAGTAATTCACGGAAGAGGTCCTTGTAACAAGCAGCGGCTAAACCACCATAGAAAAGCACACAATGATGGTGCTTGGGTTCGAGAAGCGGCCAATGCTTATGCGCAGAAACAAAGAGATAAAAAGAAAGTAGCTTAAAACGCAAAAAACTAAAATTATGAGCGCTGATAATCAGTTTCCTCAATGGGAAGTATTTATTCAAAGTAAAACAGGATTGCCATATAAACACGTTGGCAATGTACACGCTGCTGATGGAGAACTGGCATTGCAAAATGCACGCGATTTGTACACACGTCGTCAAGAAGGAACCTCAATATGGGTTTTACCAACGGATCAGATTGTTGCGTCAAACCCAGATGATTCTGATGCGTTTTTTGACCCAGCAGAGGATAAAATCTACAGAGCAGCGACTTATTATACCATGCCAAAGGGTGCAAAACATATATAGTTAAGAATTATGGATGTTAACGAAGCGCTATTAAAGTATTGCCTTAGATTGGGTGATGATGCTATGATTTTAGGTCATCGATTGAGTGAGTTGTGTTCTAAAGGACCTTACTTAGAAGAAGATATAGCTTTAACCAATATTTCCCTGGATCTTTTTGGCCAAACTCGAATGATGTACACTACGGCTGGTGAAATTGAAGGCAAAGGAAGAACTGAAGATGATTTCGCGTATAAACGACTAGAGCCAGAATTTCAAAATGTTTTATTGGTGGAGCAGCCAAATGGAAACTTCGGAAATACGGTGGCACGCCAAATGATTTTTTCGGTTTTCTATTACCACTTGTTCAAAGAACTGCAAACCAGTTCCAACGAAAAGTTAGCTGCATTTGCTGCTAAGTCCTTAAAAGAAACTACCTATCACATGCGCCATAGCTGTGAATGGATAGTGCGTTTGGGTGATGGAACAGAAGAGTCTCATTGGAAGATTCAAGATGCATTGAACGATATTTGGAGCTATCGACACGAATTATTTGAAAAGGATGAGGTTGATGAAACACTTATTGAGGCTGGTTTGATCCCTGATACGGTAACATTTAAAGCTGCATTTGAAGCAACAATTCAAGACGTCTTAGATAGAGCAACTATCGAAGAACTAGAGGAAGGCTGGAAAGCAACTGGTGGTAGAAAAGGCCATCACAGTGAATATTTGGGACACATATTGCCCATTTTTCAATCGATTCCAAGAACCTACCCAGAGTCGAAGTGGTAATCTCGCTTTAGCGAGATTAGGTATTACGTTTTGATGTACAACGTATTACGTTACTAGCAGTGCGGTCAAGCGCAATACTTAGTACGTTTAACGTAATACGAAAACGAAGTTTAAATTAAAAAGTAACAATTGTGTTAGCAGATAAGATTGCATCGATTTGGAAAATCCTACAAACCATTCCAGATCCGGAAATTCCTGTAATATCAGTTGTGGAGTTGGGTGTTATTCGAAACGTTGAACTCACCGAAACTGAAACATTAATTACTATTACGCCTACCTATTCTGGTTGCCCAGCCATGAAGGTTTTTGAGGATGATATCATCAAAACACTTGAAGAAAAAGGTTTCCCAACAGTAAAAATAAAGACTGTTTTTTCTCCAGCCTGGACGACCGACTGGATGAGTGAAGTGGCACTTCAGAAATTATTGGATTATGGCATTGCTCCACCTCAAAAAGGAACCAACGACAAAGGCGTTTTATTTGCCTCTGGACCTAAAGAAGTTCCCTGTCCTCAGTGCAAATCGAAAGACACGAAATTGTTGAGTCAATTTGGGTCGACTGCTTGTAAGGCAGCTTATACCTGCTCGAACTGCGGTGAGACTTTCGATTATTTTAAGTGTATTTAGCCTGAAATAATATCTTCCATTATAAGAAGGGCTTCTTCACTTTCCCTACTTTTATCGAACAAGAAAACAATTCAAAATTATGAGTCTAATAAACTTTGAAGTAATTGATAATTTGGCGATTATCAAATTGAACAGAGCGGATAAATTAAACAGTTTTATTCGAGAAATGGCATTGGAATTCCAAGATCGATTGAAGCAATGTGCTGAGGATGCTAATATCAGGGCAGTTTTAATTACCGGAGAGGGACGAGCATTTTGCGCTGGTCAGGATTTAGCCGAAGCAATTTCTGAAGATGGCCCTGAATTGACCAAGATTGTTGAAGAACATTACAACCCCATTATTGAGTTAATTCGAAAAATTGAGAAGCCAGTCGTTTGTGCTGTAAATGGCGTTGCGGCAGGAGCAGGGGCAAATATTGCCTTGGCTTGCGATATTGTTTTTGCATCAAAAGCAAGTTCATTTATTCAAGCATTTTCGGCAATTGGATTAATCCCTGATAGTGGTGGAACGTTTACTTTACCTCGTTTAATTGGTTGGCAAAAAGCAACCGCACTAATGATGTTGGGTGATAAAGTAGGAGCTGAAGATGCCGAAAAAATGGGAATGATTTATAAAGCTATAGAACCCGATGACTTGATGGAAGAAGCTACCAAAGTGGCAACTCGGTTATCTAAAATGGCTACTTATGGTTTAGGGCTGACAAAAAGAGCGTTGAACGCATCGTTCACGAATGATTTGAAATCACAACTAGCATTAGAAGGTGAATTGCAAACCTTAGCGGGGACATCTTACGATTATAAAGAAGGTGTTAATGCATTTTTAGAAAAACGAAAACCAAACTACAAAGGCAATTAACTTTGTTTTCTAAAAATTTGATTTATCAAAGTATTTTCGAATAAAGATTTGCTAAAATCGCTAGCAAAATTTGGAGCCTCCTCGGTAGTTGCAACAGGAGCTGATATTTTGCTATTCACTTTTGTTTTTACACAATTTTTACCTGTCTTTGAATCGGAAATTCTTTCCGGTTTTATTGGAATGCTTATAAATTTTGTATTGCAAAAACGATTTGTATTTCATTTACAGCGCAACCAATACCTCGCCTTTTTTATGTCGGTAGGTTTTTCTTTGTTTGGATTATTTTTAGGTGGTTTTTTGATACAGTCGCTAGTAAAAATTGAGCTTTTAGCAACTTATTTAATCCTACCAAAACTTATAGTAACGGGTTTTAAGTTTTTCTTCAATTACTTTACCAAACGTTGGGTCTTTGAAAAAAAAGGACTTAAGAAAAGCTTTGACTAATCCTCGATAGCGAAAAGTACTAAATCTAATTTGTTGTATTGGTTGTAAAATTTATACAAGATTTTTTTCTTCACGGGATAGCGATCGAGTATAAATTCATACATGAGATAATTCACTTCTTTGCTATTAGGGTCACTGGTAAATTGCATAATATTTCCAGTTTGATGTGCATAGTAGTAGGGTATTTTGAAGGTCACTTCTCCAGGGTATTTTATTGTGTCACTATAAAATACATTGCCTAGTAAAGTTACATTAGGGTAATACCTTTCATGCGGCCCAGCTAAAACAACGGGTTTACCCTCAGATTTCTCAATCATTGTGGCAACGGTAGACCTATAATGAGCGCGCGCTGTTAAAGCATTTAGCTCCGGCATTATTGAGGTGCTAAAAAATGTTCGACCAATAAGCAAGCATAAAATCATGGCCCACATTCCATAATTAATATCTCGCTGCCTGATGTTTTTGTATCCAATAATGATTATTGAGATTGAACACATAAGGCTGATTGTGAGGTTTATTGAATTGCTTATTCCCAAAATAAAGGGTAAAGCAATTATACCTATAGGTAGAGTAAATATTAATGAATTAAAAAACAAGTAAAATCGACTTGTATACTTTTCTCCGAACTCAATTTTTTCGATTAATGAAACCAGAATAATAATAATGAAAGGGAAAAAAGGATAAAGGTACCGTGTTCTAACATCTGCTCCTGTCCAATAAATAAGAATGTTTGAAGCTAGAAATACTAGTGAAAAGTGTAAAAGCTTGTTTTGGACTACAAAACCTCGAACAGATTTAAAGATGAAGAAAAATGCAA
>Ga0206131_10003536_pt1 | contig 17916 bp, 34 predicted proteins | sample Helgoland_Spring_FD_148636 | JGI IMG/M metagenome (GOLD analysis project Ga0206131, IMG submission 148636) | Pelagic subsurface seawater microbial communities from Kabeltonne, Helgoland, North Sea - Helgoland_Spring_Bloom_20160517_1 | ecosystem: Environmental > Aquatic > Marine > Epipelagic ...
ATTTTACATCTGAACTTACTGCAAGTGACGTTACAAGTATTTACGGCACAGGAGTGCCAAACGATATTAGTAGTTTAAATCCTGTTGGATTTTGGAGATGTGGAGATGGCGATACAAGTCCAACATTAACAGATAACGGAAGTGGTGGCAACGATGGAACTATGATAAACTTTAGTACATTCTCAACTGATGTACCAACATTCAACACTAAATCCATATTGCTTGACGGCATAGATGCTTATGTAAATCAAAGTGTTTCTACCACAAGCAGTAGTGGTAGTATTAGCGTATGGATAAAACCAGATTTAACTAATAATCGTGCATTTGTTGTATTTGATAACGGTGGTTATAGAAATTATTTAACTATTCAAAGTAAGAGTGATGGAACAATAAATACACAATGCCGTATAAATCCAACTGTTCAATGGAGTTTAACAACTGATAATTCTGTTTTAAGTTCTACAAGTTGGACACACGTGGTTGTGACGCATAACGGAACAGAGCCAAAAATATATATAGATGGTACTTTAGTTCCTCAGACTTTTTCAGTATCAACAAATAAAAGTACTTGGTGGAATACTTTGCAACCTACATTAATGAGGTTAGGTTGGTTTAACATAGTTGGTTATTCAAGTAATAATTGGGCAGGAATTATGGATGAAGTAAGCTTATACGAAACAGAATTAAGTCAATTCCAAATTACTGCAATTTATAATAACGGATTACCTACAAGCTTAACTGCATACAACAGTTTAATTTGGTTAAGATGTGGCGATGGGGACACGCAACCAACTTTAATAAATCACGGAAGTAGTGGAGTTGATGCAGTTATGGGTAATCCAGAGCCATTCTCAACAGATGTACCAACATAAAAACAAATAATTAAAAAAAAGATATGAGCCATTTACCAGACGTTTACGCAATAATACAATTAGAAGCAGCCGCTGCAGTAGACTATTCACAGGTTGGAGAAACAAGTATTGACACAATTAGAATGAATTTAGCTTTAACTGAATTTGTTTTAAAGTGGGAACACGAACACGAACCAACATTTATTACTGATAGAACAATAGTTCCCTTACAGACTTTAACACACGCAGAAGCTTTAGCACTTATGCAAACGCCAGAATGGACACAACCAATAGAAGAAGAGTAGTTATGAGAGCTTTTCTTCTATACATAATATTAATACTTTTTGCGTCTTGCAGTCCTAGGGCTAGGTTTACTCACTTGATTGAAAAGTTCCCTCACCTTTTAACTACGGATACTATAACTCAAATAGACACTGTAAAGGTTGAAGTCCCTAGAGTTGTTCATGACACTATAATAAATGAGCATTTCTTTCATGAGGTCTCAAGGGACACACTTATATTAGAGAAAGAAAGATTAACGATAAAAATATTTCATGACACAATAAGAAATAATGTTTTCATACAAGGGAAGTGCGATACTATAACTGTTGAGAAAATAATAGAAAGAAAAATCCCGGTAAAGTATTATGAGTTAAAACCCTGGTACACAAAAGTCTTAAATTATTTAGTTATATTTTTATTAACTTTGCTTGTAGTATATATTACTTACAGAATAATAAGAAAATACTTAAAATGAAAACATACATAGCAATAGCAGCAGCATCTATAATAGCTGTATTGTCTCCAGTCGCTCCGATGATTTACATAGCATTATTTTCAATATTTTTGGATACTTGTTTTGGAGTGTGGAGAAGTGTAAAAAAGAATGGATGGGTATCATTTAAGAGCAGAAAACTATCAGCGACACTTAGTAAGTCTTTATTGTATTCTTTAGCTATAATTTTAACCTTTTTCGTGGAGAAGTTTATAGCTGCAGACCTAGTATCTCACTTTATAGCTATAGATCTTGTAATGACAAAAATAGTTGCTTTCTTTTGTGTGGTAGTTGAGATAAAATCAATAAATGAATCAGTTGAATCGGTCACTGGCAAAAACATGCTACAATGCCTCAGACAATTTATTACAAGAGCTAAGAACGAAGCTAAAGACTTTTCAAAATAATGGGGTAATAATAGTGATATTTGTTGCTTATTTTGCTTCATCAATAATAATTAAACTATGTCAAAAATAGTAACTTGCCCAAATTGTGATTCTCAATTTGATATTTCAATAACACCAACTGAGGTTGAATCAAAGTATCTATGGATATTTGACAATGGTCACGGTGGAATGATAGATGGTGTATATCAAACAGCAGGAAAAAGATCTCCAGTTTGGCCTGATGGTCAACAGTTATTTGAGGGAGAGTTTAATAGAGCTATAGTTAAAAGACTTATGGATTTATGTAAATCTAACAATATTGATGCTGTTAATTTAGTAGACACTCAAGAAGATGCACCTTTGTCTTATAGAACAAGCAAAGCTAACTCAATTGCTAAGTCCTCTGGAAAATCTTGTATATATGTAAGCATACACGCCAATGGTTTTGATCAGGAATCAGCTAATGGTTGGTCGGTATATACATCTCCAGGAGAAACAAAATCAGATGAGATAGCTACAATTCTTTTTGAGAAATCAATGAGAGAGTTCACAGGGGAGTATATGAGGAAAGATACTACTGATGGTGATCCTGACAAAGAATCTAATTTCTATGTATTGGTGAATACTACTATGCCTGCAATATTATCAGAAAACTTTTTTATGACCAACTCTGATAACTGTCATAAGTATCTTTTATCTGAAGATGGAAGAGATAGAATAGCTAAAATTCATTTTGAAATGATACAACAATTAGAAAATGGCTAGAAACAGATACGCAGGTAAGACATACGGAACATCTAAGACAGCTCAGTATTATAAGAAAAACAAGGCAGCTAGGAATAAAAAGCGTAAATACGATAAGGAGTACGATAAACAGCCGTGGAGAAGAAAAGCTCAGGCTATATTAAAGGCTATTAGAAGAAAGAATGGTACTGATGGTAATGGAGACATGATGGATGAAGCTCACACATCTGGAACAAGCACTAAAAAACAGCACTTTTCAAAAAATAGAGATAGCTCAGACAAATCTAAGCACCATCAAAAAAAGCGTTTAAAAAGAAAATCAACGCGAAAAGACAAAAGGGATAAAAGAAAAGCTAAAAGAAAAGCTAAGAAATCTTAACGATTAAAGAGACTTTAATATTTGGAAATGTTTCGTTAATCTTTTTCAAGGTTAGCATTCCGTGAGGCCCTCTACCCTCCTCTACAGTTAGTAAGGCTTTCTCTTTCATTCCTATCTTTCTAGAAAAAGGTTCAGCATGTAATTTTAAATGTTGAATTCTAATCATTTCAACTATTTCTCCAATGTCTTCTGGTGTGTATTCTAATGTATATTCTTCCATGTATTAATTTTTGTTAAAAAGGGGGCGGTAAAATGAAAATAAAAACACCCCCTCTTGGTTTAACTTAACCTAAAATGGTATATCTGATACCTCTTCTTTTTTAACTTCAGGGTTGTTCTTGTTTTTAAGGAAAGTCCTAAACATTGTGCAGTTAATTTCCTTAATGCTCCTGTCGTTTCCTTCCTTGTCTTTCCAGGAGTTTGTTTGAATAGCTCCTTCAATATATAGCTTATCTCCTTTTTGTATGTTAGAAGCTCTCTCAGCTAGGTTTGGTATACCGAATATACATCTGTGCCACTCAGTCTTATCTATCCACTCATCGCCTTTCTTATAGCTTTCTGAGGTGGCTAAAGATAACTGAACCAGCTTTCTTCCTTCGCCAAATTCTTTTACTTCTACATTTCCTACGTTTCCTAGTAGGGTTACTCTGTTAATTGTTGACATTTACTTTATTTTTAATTTATTTACATATTCTCTGACTTCTTTTTGATTGTGTAGCCAGACCACATCTGTGAATAGATCATCTTTCAATTTGTACTTTAGTATTTTGTATTTAATTTTAGATGTTTCGGTAGCAAACCCTTTAGTATCAAGATATATGGTTTTACCATCGTGGTTAATCACGAAATCTATCAACATTGTTATAGCTCTTATTGTCTTACCGTTATACTTAAACTTATCAAACAATACTTGTTTTTTTTGAAATTCAAAATCTATATCACATTCTTTTAATACGTTGTAGCAGAAGAACTCTAGCTTGGAGTCAAACTTGACACCATCTACAACTAACTTTTTATTTCCGTACTTTCTACGAGTTGTATACATAGTATTCCTTTCCGTATACGCAAACAGTTATATGACCATCTATTCTCTGAGGAAATTTTACCTCAACCTTTTTAGATAATCTGTTCTCAAGGAACAAGTTAAACTTAAACATAATTCTATCAAAGAAGTTTAATCTAGACATAATGTTATTTATAACCTTTCTTTCAGATGCTTTTTTTTCTACCTCTGCGAGCTCCTTCATAACTTCGCTTTCCTTGTATACGGTGAAGTCTCTTTCTAGGATGGGCTTTAGTTTAGGCTTTCTATATCCTTTTTGCTTTAGGACTTTACCATCCTTTCTAAATCTAGGCTTCTTGTCTATCCCTAGCTTGCTCATGTTAGATCCATGAACCTCATCAAATAGCATTTCCATCCTATCTGCTACACCATATTCATGCGCAGTCCCAAGAAGGATGTAAAGGATGTCACACATTGCATCTGATGCAGCAACAATGTTTTTTGCTTCGCTTAACTCTTTTACTTCTTCTTGTAATAGTTTTTGTCGAAGTCTTGCTCTTGGGTTTTTAAGCATCAATGGCTTAGCTGGACAGTCCACGCTAAAAGCCTTTTGAAACTCTAAAACTTGTAAAAGTTGTTTTTCCATGTTTTAACTTTTTAATTACTTACAAATATAACAATTAATGTATACACTAATGAATAACAGGATTGAATTTATAACACAGCTTTGATAGAAATTTAATGTTTTCCATTTTAACGATTGAGAATGTTATTTTTTCAAAGTCACTTCTATTAATGTGATTATCATAAACACGTTTAAATAGCCTACGTCTTATCTTGTCACTAGCAATCTTTTGATTAAGCAACGTCACTGGGTGCTTTATTAGATTTATAGTCCTCTCATCAAGCTTCTTGCCCTTCATAGGGATTAAGACTTTTATATCTATATCTGCGCAGCATACCATAGGTTCTATTTCCTCAAATATGTCTATCATTTTTTCTTATAATCCAAATCTCCATTCTTATTTAAAAGATTCCTTACTTCTTCACCAAACTCTTCATTGTTTGAGTATAGGCATTCTAAATGAACTACAAGCTCACCTACATGGCATAAGGTAAATCTATTGTTTTCAAGTGTAATTTCTGTTTGTTTTGTTTCTTTTTTATTTGTCATAATAATTTAATTTAAAAGGGTTGTGAGCCTGAAAAATCAGTATTCGGTTTTAATTTCGTTTGATGATAAACGGGCTCTAAATTGTTTTCATTTTCCCAAGCAGGTATTTTTGAATCGAACTCTAAAGGTATATCTTCTAAATCTCCATCTCTGTGTTTCGCTATTATAACATAGCCATCTTTTGCTAATGGGTTAGATTCTCTTTCCTCTGGCTCCATGTAGTAGCCTGCTCTATACAAGAACGCAACTATGTCTGCGTCTTGCTCTATATCTCCTGATTCTCTCAAATCACTTAACATAGGTTTCTTATCCGTTCTATGCTCTACTGCTCTAGACAACTGAGCAAGTGCAATAACGGGTATCTTTAATTCGTTAGCCATATCTTTCAGCTTCCTTGAAACGTCTCCTACCTCATTGTTTCTATTTTGAGTTCCAGGAGACTGTATCTTTTGTATGTAGTCTATAACGACATAATCTAGTCCATTAGAAAACTTTTCCTTATAAACCATAGACATAACCTCTGATATAGTAAAAGACCCGGCTGATATTTTAAAGTTTGATTTTATTATCTCGTTCTTGACTTTAGCATATTTAAAGGATTCACTTCTTTGTAGGTTTCCTCTTTTTATTGAGTAACCTGGTATTCCACCATGAACCGAAACTATCCTCTTCATTACTTGAACTTCATCCATCTCGCAAGAAATAAATAATCCTTTGTAGTCATTTCTGATACTTGCATTTGCCATAAGTCCTAAAGCGAATTGAGTTTTACCCATAGCCGGTCTAGCGGCTATTATAATTAGGTTAGTTGGCTGCATTCCTGAAGTAATACGATCAAATCTCTCGTATCCTGTTTTAATTCCATTTATACCTTCGCTTTTCGATGCGCTAAGCATTCTTTCATCTAGCTCATCTAGAAGGTCTTCATTTGAATATTCGTTTTTATTTATTATTGACTTATACTTGTTGTCTACAACATGAGACTGTATCATGTCAAGAACGTTCTTAGGGTCGTATTCGTCTGATTTAGACATTGCAACTATAGCGTCCCCAAGACTTGTGTGTTCACACCTAACACTTTCAGATATTAGCATTTCTATAGCGCTGCCAAGTCCTTTCTTTTCTGAGTAATCAAACATTGAGCTCAGCTCTGAAAGCATTACCGGGAATTTCTTTTTATCTGACTTAGACGATAAAGATTCCTTTGCTTCTTTGTAAAGAGATATTAAATTTATCTGCTCACGTTTTGCATATAAATTACTTGCCAACGCGAAACATTTCCTTAAGTTTTCATTTCTAAACATGTCTACTGAGACTTTGCTCATTATGTCGTGGACCGATTCGGGCTCAGTCATTATGCAGTTTATTACAAGGCTCTCAGACCTAGATTGTACATCTTCAGGAATCATGTCTCTTTACATTAAATTTTGGCATCTTAAAATCATTATGAGGACTCGTCCCTCCAGGTCTTGCGTTTAACCATTTATCTAACTGATCCATTCTAGAGAAGTACTCTATAGTACAATACTTCCATCTTGTTTCTATGTGAAAGTCATCATCTCTAGCGTGTTCCATAGCCTCTTCAACCTCATCTAAGGAATAGTGCTTAAGTATCTCTCTATATTTGTTTATGACGCTTTTGCTCATTACTCTAGAGTTTTTAGTAAACACCTCATTGAACATATTTATTATTGCTTCTTCGTTGACTTTGGTCTTCTTTACTTTTCCTATTGTGTCAACTTGGGCACACTCTAATATAAGGGCTCGCTGTTTCTCGCTCAAAGATGTCATAGCATCTAGAGCCTTTCTTAATTGTTTAAATTCCATACTATTAACTGTTTAAAAAATCCTTAATACATTCAACATTCTCCTCAAACCTCAAGGATGGTATTCTATGTTTTTGTAAATGATTTATACTTGAATGATGTAGTTTTAACGTCTTTGCTAAGCTGTCTAGTGTTTTATATCTTTGAAACTTTTCTATATTCTCTGTCCACCACTTAACTAGATAGTGTCTATTGTCTACAACTCCTTCCTTTCTGCTCCTTAAATCAAGGTCGTAAGAGGAAACTGCCAGCTCTAAAATAACATCATATTCAGTCTCACTCCTTAGCGGATAAAACCCGTTCTTTGTTACTTTGGTTATTCTCATTTTCTTTTTTGTTTATCATTATTTTTTCTCCAAGTTCATCTAAAAAATCAACAAGATGAGTGAAGTCATTTTCGTCTGAGTCCTTGGTTTCTATTATTGATAAATACTGTTTCCCCATCTGATTTACAACTTTTCTTGTTACTATCTCTATCACTTTAGAATAAACTAATGACTTGTCCTCCATTTTTGATATGTCATTTAAGGCGCTTTTAAGCATAACATAGTAGCAAAACAATGCTGTTTGCTCAGGTGTAGATAATTGAACCTTGTTTAGAGACGACTCTATTATAGAGTAAATTTCCATAAGAAGATCAGGGTCTTCATCTGTAAGAGTTTGCATTAACTCTTGAGTGTGTACCTCTATTGTACTTGCCCATCTACTAGACTCTCTTTTAAATCCATACTTATAGTATTTTTCTTGATCTATTATTACATCTAGCATGTTTAGGCTTGTTGATAGTTTAACAATGCCTCTTAATAGGAAAACAGTATCTTTCTCTCGACTCATTCTTTAGGTATATTAATTTGTATTGTAGTTCCTCCATGTTTTTTAATCTTGGCAGGAATTATTACGACTCCATCTTTATCAACCATTTCTGCATAATTCATAGCCTGTATCATTTGACCTTCAATTACCTTCATTGTTGTCTTTAGCTCATCTAGTCTATCTTTCATTATATTCCACTCAGGATTGTCAGAAAAATCATACGTGTTCGCTAAATTCTTAGAAGTAAAAGTAACTCCTAGAACTTTATCTTCTGAGGAGTACTTGTCGGCCTCCGATATTGCCTCTTCTTTTATATCCTTGCAAATAGATGACGCAACATCTGATATGGCCTTAGATTTTATGTAAGTCTCTAAAGGGCATAAGTTACCACTAAACACATCTTTAATGATAGTGTTAGCTTTTATTGTTATGCTTTCTTTTGTTATTGTTACAGGAGAAAAAGCTATTCCTGAATTTTGGTCTTCGTTAAATATATCCATTTCCTACTTTGTTAAAAGAGCATAGTGCTCATTACATTTGTCTTTAAATTCTTGCTTGTCTGAATCTGAGCTCTCATTGTCTGCCAAAACAACGTCTCTAGCCCAAGATATAAGCTTTGCAGGGTCGTTTATGCTTACTATTTCAGGTATCATTGATATAACTCCTACTGATTTAGAAACTTCATCTAAAGCTTTCTCAGTAGCTTCAGCTATAGCTTTTAATATACTATCATTAGTCATTCTTCCGTGAGGCTTCTTCTTAAATATAGCTTTATACTCTTCAGCGAGGGCCTCTCTTTTTGCCTCTCCATTATCAGGCTTTAGAATTATACCACCCTTTTTCTCAATAGAGTCTAACACTGATTCATCTTTCTTTTTCTTTAAAAGACCTTCAACGTTGGCATCAGACTCGTTATCCCCCTTTGGCTCTTGAGATTTTAAGGCCCCAAACTTATATCTTAATACTCCTTTCTGATCTTTAGCTGCTAAGAACGTAAGCTTACCATCGGTAAACTCTGAGTGCCATCTCCAATCACGTATCTTTAGATTGTATGTTTGCTTAGGTCTTCCCGAATCTTTGCTCCACTCGTCTGAGTTAAGCTTAATGCTAATCATTGGGTAGTCGTATAATTCCCGGCCAATACCCCAATTAAAGCAAGAACGCTTAAAAGCATCAGACGCTAGTCCTTTTTCTTTCTCTGTCATAGACTCCGTACCAACATCCCATTTAGTTACCCATTGTCCAGTTTCTGCATCAAATATAGAGACCCCACAAAATAGCTGATTATTAATTACGCTATAATCTTTTTTCCATTTACTAGGTCCAGCAACTTCATCAAGTCGATTCATATCAACTCTTGCATCTTTGTATGCTAGTATTGTAGCATAGCCACCATTGTTAATAGACTGAACTCGAAAGTCTACGTCTTTAATCTCTAGTGGTCTTGATAATCCTTTGTAATCCATACTTACCAATTTACTTCTTTATTAGTCATCACCTCTAATTCTTCTTTTACTTCAACTGTAGATTGAGGCATAAAATCTACATCTGAATATCTACTTATTATATCTTCTATTTTAAGATCAAACATTTTAGACAGAACAATATAAACTCCAGGGTCTCTAGGTCTAGCGCTTCCATCTACTAAATTGTATATGTTTTGATAGCTGCCCCAAGATCCTGGAACCTTGCTTTCCTCAAGCTTAGTCATTAAATGTTTTGTTTGCCATCTTTGGCTCTCCATTAAGTCTTTTATTCCTTTCATTTTTAATCCTTTATAAAGTGAACAACTATTGATATAAACACAACAATCAAACAAATATAAGAAAATCTTATCAATAAATCAATAATTGTGCTAAATATATTTTTAATTATCTTCATTTTATGTTTTTAAATATGTGAGCTATTACGTCTACTGTCCATCCATTTCCAAGCATTCTATACCTTTGAGTATTGCTAACCCCCTCAGTGTATCCTTTTGGTACTGTCTGTAGTGCTTCACAGTCTTCTGGAGTATATCTATACACATCTCCAAATATGGACTTACAGAAAGATGTAACCTGACCTTTATACATCGTGGCTGTTAAGCACCTTGCTGTTTGGTCAACGGTCCTCAAGAGGTCTTTCCTTTTTGTTCCTGAGAATTCCATATCTAAATAATTTGGATAGTCATCACTGAACTTTGGATTTATAACGCTTGCAATAACTAAATTCTTACTCTTAGGCAACGCAACATTTGGTATGTTTGTCCAATACAGCCTGGGTCTGTTTTGAGCAGAAAATATATCGCTGTTTATCTTAATTGGATCACATCCAACAAGTTCTGATATTTTGTCTTGCCATTCTTTCTTCATGACAACATTTTCTAAAAGAAAATACTTAGGCTTAACTTCATTGAGTATCCTAATAAACTCAAAGAACAATTTACTTTTACCATCAAACCCAGATCCATCACCTATATTACTGAAGCTTTGACACGGACTTCCACCCATTAATAAATCTATTTTTGGAAACCCAAGGCCATTTACCTTGGCTACGTCTCCAATTTGTATTGTGTCCCGGTAATTTTTCTGAGTAATTTTTATTGCATACTCATCAATCTCGCTAGCAAAGTAATTTTTTACTTTTATACCAGCTCTTTCTAGCGCTATCTGACCACAGGACATACCATCAAATAGGCTTAAAACATTTATTCCTTCCATTCTTATTTTATTAATTAAATATAGCTATGCTATTATACTGCATATATAATTTTCAGTATTTATATCTTTAAAAGATAATTCCCTGCTGATGACACTTCCCTCTGCGACCTCTTCTTATGTATTCACTCTAATGAGTTAGGCATTTTGGTTTACTTGTTTTCCTTTCGGTATGCAGTGCCTGTTGTTTAGCATTTTAACAGAGCAGGACTTATAACAAATATTCATCAAGAGACGTTGTTTTTTTAAAGATGATCAACGGCATACATCACCAAATAAAAAACCCTCAGCTCCACCACAGACAGCCAAGGGTTTATTCATCAAATTTAAAATCAACAAAAAAATGATGAGTATAAAATATTTTCCTGTGGTGAACTACAAACTTATAACATTTAATTTAAAATTCCTAATACTTTTTCTTTAAGCTCAGGTGTTATGCTTTCTACCGAGTCTGCTCCTTCAATCTTAAACCTTATACAGAGTCCAGCATTTGCTAGATTCATTATGTGAACAGATCCATCTGCATAAAACATCGTGTCCTCCTTGTAATCTATATCTATAGGGATAAAAGGAAGATCACCAAGCTCTATTAAGAACAAGTGTACTTCGTTCCAAAAATCATAGCCTTCATTCGATAACTCCCATGGAAACAAGGACATAAGCTCAGACTCTATTGGCATGAAGTGAGAAGAATTAATCTGCTCCGGATCATCCATATTATCTAAAATAAGTTCCACGTATCTATACGGAAGTTTTTCTTTTAGTGAATTAATTAGACTCATATTGTTTTCTTTCATACTAATTTAACATTTTTATTAATTAATAAATTAGAGCTTTCAACAATGAAAACGCTGCTATTATTATCAGAAAAATGCAAAAAATATAAAACGCAAACATGTAGTAGAAAAATAAGTCATTTTTATTTTTTCTTTGCGACATATATTATGTTTTTATCATTATATACTTTCCTGAATTCTTCCAATGCTTTTATGTAGCTGTTGGCTATTATGTTATAGCCAGTACATAGGTTGTTGGATACCTCATAGCAAATGTGATACTGTTTCATATTTCAATTATTAATTTAACATCTTGTTCTTGTCCTATGTCATACTGAATTTCTTCTGTGATATCGTATATATAGAACTCTGGCTCTTCGTCATATAAAAAGTGATAGTCGAACTTCCTATCAAACATTACGAATCCGCCCCACTCATCAATCTCATCGTAAAGAAACTCTTGAACTTCTTCGTTCATATTCTTTGTTCCTTTAATTCTTATCTCTCGAAAGAATGGCTTTATTACTACTTCAAATTTAATCATTGTACATAGATTTTTGTTTTGTTTATAATCACCTTCTTAAACTCTTTAAGGTCTAGATCTACCTCTAACCCTGGAACTCTTATTTTATATGTCCAAAATGGAACTTCTCTTGGGTTGTAAGAAATCTCTACCATACCAGATACATCGAACTCTGTTGCTTGTACTTTGGCTGAACCTTTAATTTCTAGCCATGCGCATACATCCTTATTAGCCCCTTCGTATATTTTTTGAGCCACATTTCTTTTGTTGTATAGTTTTACGTTTTTTAATATAAAACTAGTGTCTTCAGGATCAAAGTATACTGGTTCTTTTTTCATTCCTTTTAGCTGCCAATGTCTATAGTTTTTACCTCTAGCTAAATGAAACCTAAGTCTTTTTATCTTTTTCATATATTTCTTTTTCTGATTTACTTAACGACTCGTAGTCATACACTTTTACCTTGAGCATTTCTTCTTCCGTTTCATAGTACGGCTGTGTTTTACTGCCCAATTTTTTAACTGCTGTTCCTACTTTCCATTTCTTATCTTTCTGATACGTCTTATGTTTCATAGGTTCTTACCATGATGCTTGATAGTAGAAACTAGGAGCTGTAGCACCATCTGGTCTTTTCTCTTCAAGTATACCCTCTATAGCTTCAACTGTCAACACAGTGTCTTCCCAATAAAAGTCATCAACCTCCTTGCTTCCAAAAAAGAACCCTCCAGTGATCGGGAGCAAGTCCGTGTTTTTTGTTTCTAAAACCTTTTTGCATAGGTCTTTTAACTTAATTAAGTCATCAAGTTCAACGTGAGACTCTTGACATTCATCAATACCCCCTTGTATGTTCTCGACAAACCAACCATGTATATGATTGGCTTTTCTCCAATATATCACTTCTTCTACTACCTCATAAATTCTTTCTGGTTTTATGTCTAGCCGATCTTCACCATCGTACTTTACATCTACTTCGTGATTTTTCTTTTGATGACTCCATTGTTTAACATAGCTTTTCTTGCTTAAATACATATCTAATCCCATAATCTAATCGTTTAACATTTTATTTAATTGAGCGCATATTTCTTCTTTCTTGTCCATGTTCTTTAACCCGCACTCAAGGGTTGACATGACTGTTATTCTGTAAACGTGCTTACAAAGGTCGTATGTTATCTTGTCGTTTAGCCCATTAAAACTTACTGGCTCTTCTTCCCATACTTCTTGTTCTTCTATCTGAACGTTACATGTTTCATTACCTAATCCGAACTCAACTATTCCATCGGATACATCTAATATTTCTATTTTATCAATCATATCGTATATATTATTTCGTAATTGTCTTTACCTGGTACATCTTCGTATATCACAGCTCCTCCATCATTGCCCTCGTCATCCATTTGTGGAATTAACATTGAGCCATCAGTGAACTCTATAATTAATGGTCGTTTGTACCAGCCGAAGTCTTCTGCATCTTTTTCTGTCATGTAAGAACAACGCGAGATTGTCTTACCAATTAAAAGTTTCTGAAACTTCTCATTGTGTGCTTTATCTTTACTCATCTTATTTGTTTTGGTTTATTAATGTACCTGTAATGAGCAATCCTATTATAATTGCCCAACATAAAAGACATATCCATTTAAGTATTATCATCTGCTTATTACTTTTTCGATTTTTACTGTTCCTGAATTGATCATATATACTACATCAATCCAATTTTTATTATCTGCTTCCCACTCTATTTCAAATGGTTTAAATCCACCCTCCTTATATCCGAATTGGAAATTACTTAACGCTTGCCCCATGCCACTCATCTTAAACTCCCCATCATCATTTTTTCTGAACTTCAGTGTGTACTTGTTGTCGCACATGCATCCTATTGCATAGAATATTACTTCTTTAGCGTCTTTTTTTATCTCTTGGTAAACTTTAGGTGGGTTTATATACAACTCTTGATACTTGCTTGTTCTGCTCATAATCTATTTATTTTTAATTAGTTTACGTGAAGGAAAGTAGACATACACTTGCCTCCCTTTACTTGTTTCTACAATTTTCTTTTCGTATGCCTCGGACTCATAACTATCTACTAAAGGTATTTCCGTTTCATCTATCTCTAGCACTTTGCCATAGACAATGCCACGCTCAAACTCTACTAATCTCGGATACCCAAAATAATCGTTCAACGTGACGTAACCCTCTAGGCTGTCCACCTGTGTTTGTAGTACCTCGCCAAATAGCATTAATTGTATGTGGTCTTCTTGTAATGTCCCGTAGGAAAATAAGTATGCTTTCATAAATGTCCTCCAAATTTTTTATCTACAATATGGTATCTCCATTCAGATTCTTGGTCTTGTTCATCCATCCCATCTCCTAATCCAAATCCATACTCGTAATTTTCTTCTGATAGTTTCTTGTCTATATCATCAACCCATAATTCCTCGTGGTCGTTTATGTAGTCTTGAACATCAAACTCATCTATATCATTAGGTATCTCTATTTGTACCTCTGCTATCTTATGATAGACTGCTCTCTGTATTATCTTTACTTTCATGTCTATTTGTTTTTATTGTCCATCGAATGATACTTCCTCAACGAATGACGATTCTTTGATGATACCATTACCTAATTCATTTTGTAAATCATCAAGGTCTAACCCCTGAAATATTTGCTCTGCTTCTTCTTTGGTTTTAGCTTCTATTACAACCTCTTGTCTGAATGTTATTCTAAACTGTTTCATGTCTATTTGTTTTTATTGTACCAATTAATAAATGCGATTACTGCCTCGTATATAGCTCTTCGCTTGTCAATTATTTCTTTTGGGCTGTAACTGATATTCCCTATATCGCAATCGTCATCGTAAGATACACAAGGCTTTCTAGAAGACCAGCCATCTTCATTCCATGTAATGTAACTGATGTAGTGCTCGTAGCCTGCATTCTCTCTTGGATTGATTCTTACATAGCCAGTCTTGATTGACGTAGTAAAGCCCATCTCCTCTATCCTTTCCACTACATCCATCAAAAAACTCCACTCTTTTTGATATTGTATTATTTTTATCCATTCTAACCACTTCCCACCCATAAATTCTGCTATTAATTTATTATCTTCCATGTCTATGCGTTTTTCTCCCAAGAGTATGGTACTCTATCTAATTCATTCGTCTTAGGATTGAAGAACCTTTCGGTTGTCCCTACCTGTTTACCTCCGTTTATCATTGGTGCAGTGATCAGGTATCTGCCATCATCTTGTTTGTAAACTTTAAACGAAGACATTCTTTGCCCAAAGAACTTCATACTTTTCTTACTGAAAAAGTAAGGAGAAGTTTTTGAGGTAAGTTCTGCTATTTCGTAAATTGTTGGTTTTCTTGACATAACTTTTCTTTTTTGTTTTATGTTGTTTGTACTTACTTCGATCAGGTTGAATTTGACTAAATCCTTTCATTGTATATAGATTGTCTATTGCGTGCCAAACAGAGTAGCCACACACCCTCTCGATGTGTGACTCCCCATTTGGTAAATCAACCAACACAAAAAACCATTCTAATTTTTCTTCCATGTGCAACGTGACTATGCTCCTAGCTCTCCGTTAAGAGCATCCATACACTCGTCACATATATGAGCATCCCACTCTTGTTTATACTCTCCATCGTGCCAATTACAAGAGTCACACATAGCTTCTCTCTCTTTCTTCATCTTCTTCTCATCTTTCTCGTACCTGTCACAAAAATCACATGTGCCTCTATCTGCCTCATTCATGCCATACAGTCTTGTATCACAGTCTTGACACACAAGGTCACTAAAACCATCATCTACTGTGTCCAACGTGGCTGTTCCGTACCCATCATTATATGAATAATTATACTGAGGAGAGAAGCCTACACGAGAGCCTTTCTTCTGCTTCTTAACGCCACCGAAGTCATACCAATTATTGACTTGCTTGTATGAATCATTTGAGAACCAACAACCTAGATTCCAGTGCCCAGCTGTCTCATTGACAATAGACCATTCATTTTCTTTATTAAGAAACACTAGCTTGTTTCCCGTACCTATAAGCTCCATTAAGAAGTCTAGAACATCATCATCTTGATCGAATCCAGGCTTAAGCTTCTGAAGTAATGTACGGTTAAGCATATTAGTGTCTGAATACTGAGCACTGCCTGGGACACTAGATATCATGCCATTATGTATGAATCCTACATTGTCATCTACAATGAATGGATGACAATTGTCTCTATTTATAACCCCGTGTGTTGATATACGGAAGTGCAATAAGATATTACGCTTACCAAAGGTTTGCTTTATACTGATATAGTTCTCATAGAACTCGTCAAAACTGTCAAGAGTCTTGAACGTTTGCAGTTGGTTATAGTTGTCGATATACAATATACCTGCTCCATCTCCATTGTTTTCCCAACAATTATTGAGAAGTTGTTTCTTAAGGGTCGTACCCTTAGTGTTTAAAATTGCTATACACATGTTGATTTATTTTTGTGTGGTTTATATTATGCACCTAATTCGTTGGTGCTGTCGTTATTATTATGTAATGACTCTTTGAACTTATTAAGTAGTTCGGTTAAGTCTGGCATCGTAATTACCTTGTGGTTGTATGTTTTTGAGTGTGACACATATAGGCTTATCTTATTTACCATTCTTTGTACATTGTATACTTTAATAAGGTGTCTGAATAGTTTAGACTTTGGATTCATAAGTAGTCTTAAAACATCTTTCTCTGACTTCCCAAAGTTTTCAACCATAATTCTCACAAGGTCTCTTCTCCATAAAAGATTTTTTACATCAATTACTGCCGAGAATATTCTCATTTCAAAAGCTCCAAATGTTTTGTGGTCTGCTTCAGCCACAGATCTGTTTCCTCTTGAGTTTATAGCATCTCTTCCTCCCCCTTGATGATATTGCCATTTCTCTTTTGGTCTAGAATAATCGCATTCAGTTCTGCCATCGTACAACGCGTAAAGCAGAGGGAAGAACGCTGATAAACCTTCAAGCATTTCGTGTGCAGAATACAAGGATGAAGACACCGTTATATGTCCTCCACAACTAGTTGACTTGGCTGCATTTATTAACCTTTTAAGATCAGGAAACTTTTCTAAATCTTTTTCTAAGTCATCAGTATGTAGGTCAAAAGCTGGAGAAACTAATTCATACCCAGATTCGTCACATAGGGATGAGTCATCCTCTTTAGCCCAACCACTATCGTAATACAATTTATCATAAGGTATTTCTACACAGTCGTAATCTTCTTTCTCTACCTCAAACCCTATTCCGAATGTCGTATTTGGAGTTAGTTTGAATTTTCTATTCAGCTCTCTATACCCTGCATTTTGACCTTCGGGTCTATTCGTGTATTCTTGTATTCTCTCACACCACCTTACATTGTCTACGTCAAGGGCAATATCATGGCTTGCATAGTAACTATCTGTATCTTCGCAGAATACATAATCATCCTCGTAAAAGTGTTCCTTATCTCCATCAGAACTGACGTATCCATAAAATACACAATCATCCTCGTAATCTACAAACCCCTGGTTCCATTCTGAGTAACGAACACAATCTGGCTGTGAATCATTATGAAAATATAAGCCACTACTAACGACTTCTGAAGCATCATTTTTGTGAATGTAACTGTCATGGTAGTCTGAGAAAATACACTTATTGCTCAATGCATACGGATGATCAGGATACAACTCATCATTAAGCTCCTCGCATTCTTTAAAGTATTCGATGTCACCGAAGTGTGTCCTAACAAGAATTTCTGCATCTAAACCAATAGATTCTGTTGTAACTGATGACGCACCATTCGGCAAATCTTTGAATTCTATTACATCGAAAAACATAATAGTCTTTCCAGTTTCCTCGTCTACCCTTGAATCAAATAGGACTGCAATACTTTCTAGTTCGACTAAACCTTTGTCCCAATTTTCATCTTTGCATAGGTTAATTGTTACAGCGTTTAGGTCAA
>Ga0206131_10003544_pt1 | contig 17899 bp, 18 predicted proteins | sample Helgoland_Spring_FD_148636 | JGI IMG/M metagenome (GOLD analysis project Ga0206131, IMG submission 148636) | Pelagic subsurface seawater microbial communities from Kabeltonne, Helgoland, North Sea - Helgoland_Spring_Bloom_20160517_1 | ecosystem: Environmental > Aquatic > Marine > Epipelagic ...
CTTGTGTGGACAGGGATTTCCTTAATTTTCATTGGATGCAATCTCATCAAGTGCCGCAACAGCAGACGCCCGACTTTGGACATTTCCAACTTTACTTGCTCGCACCTTCAACTTTTTCTTTGAATCTGCGCGATCGGATGCACTTGATTCAGGATCAATAAATTTCGCCAGTAGTTGTTGGATATAAAGTTCTTTATCTATTTCTTCGATTGTACACCAAGTAGTGACAATCATATTTTCACGGGCAAAATCATAGAAATCCTTCTTAGTCCAACCGTGATAATCATTCTTAGGATTGCGTATGTCTGTTGCGTGATATGAACCATTTGCTGTGTTCGGAAGAATCTCACCCGTGTCAAACAACTGGTTTGCAGCGGAGTGCCATTTGTTCGCCTGCTCAACATCCCATTCAAGTCGTTTGTGCGTCTTTAACCTACGCTCAATCCATTCGTTAATTTCATCAAATCGCCGCTGTTTGCGTAAACGCGAAACTCCATTCTTCGATGTATCACTTTCAAATGTGATTTTGTGTTTCTTGAGAACTTTGTCCAAATCCATTTGAAACTTTTTTTCATCTTCTTTTGAAAAATTTTCTGGAACTTTTAACTTTCCAAAAAGGTATGCAGTCGAACTCGAGTTCTTCTGGGATTGAGATGCTGTTGCGCCTTTAAGAAACTGCTCAATTTCCTTTTGACTGCACTCAGAGTTAATAACCTGTGCATCTATCGCACGCTGTACATCAACATCATCTTGTGAGGCGATATAGTATATGGTTGTCCAATAGGGCGGTAGTTTGTCTTGGATTGTTGGTAATAGATTATTCTGTGCAATAGCGTCTAATTTATCTGCTGTCTTCAAAGAAAAGGGTGCATCAGGACGCTCCCACAGTTGTTGAAACTGGTAGGAATTCAATTCTTTACGTGCGTCTGAAACATACGCCGCAGTATCTAAAATTGATTGGACTGCTTCATTCCATTTATCGCTAATTCTTGCGAAATGATAATCAGAGTCTTGCAAATTTGCATTCATTGGAACTGCCTAACATTACGACTTACTCCAAATGGAGTGTGACCTCATTGCATTCTCTGCGCAATAAATATCAAAAATAATATTTTGTGTTTAATCTTAAGTGAGAAATCTATTTCAATATAATGCGTCTAATTCTGCTTTGTTTTCCTTTGGCGCAATTTGAACCAGTTGTTCGCTTAATCTATGCGTTGTGATGTGACGATAGTGATCATAGATCATTTTGGGTGATGTTCCCATATTCTGTGCCAGTGCTTCAATTGAAACATCGCCTCTTTCTAGTCTGAAAGTCGCGTACATATGCCTTAGAGAGTAGATAGTTCTATCTCTATCTAGTTGGTCTGTCAAAAGATTGTGATCGGTAAGGAATGACTTAAATGTTTTCCCAAAATTGGTGTGAACCTTTCCGTAATAATTTACAAAAACTAAATCATCAGGTTCTGCAAACCGTGAGATTGACCTTAATCTATCAAGTGTATTGAAGGCACTCTGAATAGGGTAGGTGTCTCGCTCGCCTGTTTTAGTAGTTGGGCGCACATAGATATATTGAAGTCCATTTTGTGGATTTGTCTTTATATCGCGCCAACGCATTTGACGCGCCTCGTTAGGGCGAAGACCGGATTGCCCCATAAACAGAATGTAGTGTCTACACATTTCTCTTTGATGCTGGTGCATCCTATTAACTCTTTTCGCGGGTGGTTGATCGAGATGATCTGATGCAAACTTTCCTCTTACTCTCGGTTGCTTGAGATCAATTCCTTCTTTCACCCATGAACGCAATTCGGTGTAGATGACTCGCCACTCATCTTCAGTAAATGCAGGACGTCTACTTTTCTCCATATTTTTCATACCGTGCGGTTTTGGTGCCTTGATATAGGGGTTTCGGTCAATAATGCCCCGCCGGTGTGCAAACCAAAATATTTGTTTAAGTAAACTCTGCTCCATTTGAAGTGTTTTATATGCAGGTACTTTTGCAATATTACCTAATTTAGAATGTCTATATTTACCCTTATTATTCGTTCTCTTTGTTTGAGATTCTAATTGTTTTTGTCCATCTTTAGACGTCCAGTAGTTTTTTCTCCATTTAAAGTAAGTATCAAAATCCTTATCATTTAATGCGGTAATTTTTTTATTCTGTAGATGGTTCAGAAAGAATGGAATCAAGTATCTGTTGGCAGTGCCTTCGATATACTTTGTTCTCGCTTCACTTTTCGTCTCGCGCTCAGTTTCCCACCAAAGTCTATAAAGGTCACGGAACGAATATTCTTTAATCTCAATATCTCGTTCGATTTTATACGACAATTCGCCGTACATCTTGATTGCAGTTTTTATTGCATCAGATAAATCTTTTTTTTTAGTGGATTTTACGATGTATCCATTTTCAGTTGGGTGCTTCAAACGCGCCTGATACATACTGCTTTTTGCACGCTGATATACAATGACTTGATCGGGTATAACTACGTGATGATTTTTGTAAGTTGTCATTACCATCCAGTGTCAATAATTAGATAAATCTACTCTACGGGAGTCGATTTAAAATGTCAATGTAATGTCAAAAATTGGTGAAACTGGAAACTGGAATGTCAAACCAACGAAACCTAAATTTGTGAAAGAAGTTAGATGGATAGGGGAAATGGAATGTCAACGAAGTGTCAATGCAAAAAACCCAGTAGAAAAATATCTACTGGGTTGATTTTGTTGAATTTTATGTAAAAATTCTTTAACGCTTGGAGAATTGGAATGACCGGCGCGCTTTGCGTTTACCAAATTTCTTCCGCTCAACCACGCGGCTGTCGCGGGTCAGAAAGCCAGCTGCCTTTAACGCGCCACGCAATGTGGGGTCATAGATCTGCAATGCTTTGGAAATGCCGTGCTTAACTGCACCGGCCTGACCCGACAGTCCACCACCTTTGACCGTCGCATGAACGTCAAATTGGTCTTCAACACCGGCCACAGTAAAAGGTTGGCGCAAGATCATTTGCAAAACGGGGCGAGCAAAATAAGTATTGATGGGTTTGCCGTTCACAATAACCTTGCCTGAGCCCGGTTTGATCCAGACCCGAGCCACAGCATCTTTACGTTTGCCGGTTGCATAAGAGCGCCCCAAGTCATCGCGGACCGGTTCACGTGGCGCGGCGATTTCTGCGACGTCGACGACAGCAATCTCTTGCAGGCCTTCGAGAGCTTTAATTTCTTCAGACATTATTTCGCCACCCGTGTGTTTTTCGCATTCATAGATTTCACATCCAGCACCGCAGGGCTTTGGGCCTCATGAGGGTGCTCGCTGCCAGCATAAACCCGCAAGTTGGTCATTTGCTGGCGCGACAGACGGTTACCAGGCAACATGCGCTGTACCGCTTTGGTGACAACACGCTCCGGGTGGGCACCTTCGAGGATTTCACCTGCAGTGCGGGACTTGATGCCGCCGGGATGACCGGTGTGCCAATAGTATGTTTTATCGGTGCGTTTTTTGCCAGTCAGCTGGATTTTATCCGCATTGATGATGATGACATTGTCACCCATATCCATATGCGGGGTAAAGCTTGGCTTGTGCTTGCCACGAAGGCGCATCGCGACAATCGAGGCCAAACGCCCAAGAACGACGCCTTCAGCGTCAATCAAGATCCATTTCTTGTCGATGTCTGCCGGTGTCGCAGAAAAAGTTTTCATTTTGCCAGTACCTAATTTTTGTGTCTAACGCGGTGCGAGTGCTTCGCGTGATCAGAGATGCCGGTATATCGCGACTGTCGATGCAGTCAAGGTCGCTTTATGTTAAAAAACTGTTTAAAAACAATATATTGTAAAATAGGTACTATGATACCTCATATTTTTGACTGTTTGAACGCTTTGCGGTAGGTCGCCGCAAGACGACTAGAACGAATTTAATCCTTTGGCAGCGCATAGGTCATCGACGCACGGGCCACCGGCTGTGTTTGCCCTTGTGGGTAAATCAAGACATCCCCGACGGCCAGCAGTCGGCCTAATTTTAACAGGCTGCCTTGCGCGATCAAATCGGTATTGGCGGCCGGCTTGCGCATGAAGTCGATGGAGGCATTGGTAGTAACGGCCAGTTCCTGCGGGCCGATGCGTGATAGAATTGCAAGATAGATACTGACGTCGGCTAATGCGAACATTGCGGGGCCAGACACCGTTCCGCCGGGGCGCAAATGCCGGTCTGCCACTTTGAGGCGGATTGTTATGCTGTCTTCTGTCACCTGTTCAATCACAAAGTCGTCTGCGACCTGCGGGAAAGTTTTGTTGAGAAATTCGGTTAACGCAGCCACAGACATTTTAATCGACATGCTTTACCTCCATATAGTAGTTGAACTAGAATTGACCTGAAAACGGTTGGAGAACAAGATGGCTTTATTAGAACGGACTGATGCAGACGGGATCGCTCATCTAAATTTGAACGCACCCGAAAAATTAAACGCTCTGTCTGAGGCGATGCTTGATGCGTTGCAGGGACATTTTGACGCGCTGCAAGGCGACCGTTCGGTGCGCGCGGTCATCATCTCGGGGTCCGGCAAGGCGTTTTGTGCCGGCCATGACCTGAAAGAGATGACGGCAGGGCGGCAGGCCGAGGACGGCGGCAAGGCGTATTTCAAGCATGTGTTTGACAAATGCGCCCGTATGATGACGTCGATACCCAAAATGCCCCAGCCGGTGATTGCACAAGTACACGGCATCGCAACGGCGGCGGGTTGCCAATTGGTGGCATCCTGCGATCTGGCGGTGGCGGGGCAGGGCACGCAATTTGGTGTGAACGGGGTCAATATCGGTTTGTTTTGTTCGACCCCTATGGTGGCATTGTCGCGCAATATTCCCCGCAAACAAGCTTTTGAGATGCTGACCACGGGGCAATTTATCGATGCGGATCGTGCGATGTCTCTGGGCTTGGTTAACCGGGTGGTGGCGCATGATGAACTGGCCGCGGAAACCCGCGCTTTGGCGGACACTGTGGCTGGAAAACTGGCGGTGGCGGTCAAGATCGGTAAAGAGGCCTTTTATAACCAGCTGCAAATGCCGGTCGAGGCGGCCTATGCCTATGCTGGCGATGTTATGGTGACCAATATGTTGCACCGCGATACCGAAGAAGGCATCAGTGCGTTTTTGGAAAAGCGGCCGCCTGACTGGGATCAATCGTAGCCCTTTTCATTCGGACGGCTGTGCACTAAGTCCCGCAGTATGAATGAGACACTCAATATTATCGGTGGCGGCATGGCCGGATCAGAAGCGGCATGGCAGGCTGCGGAATTGGGCGTAAACGTGGTGGTTCACGAAATGCGCCCATCGGTGAAAACCTTTGCCCACCGAACCGGCTATTTGGGCGAAATGGTCTGCTCAAATTCGTTTCGATCCGATGACGACGAACAGAATGCCGTTGGCCTGCTACATTGGGAAATGCGCGCGGCAAACGGTCTGATTATGCGTGTTGCAGAGCAACATCGTCTGCCGGCAGGCGGTGCGTTGGCGGTCGATCGTGATCCTTTTGCACAAAGCGTTACGGCGGCACTGCAGGCACATCCCAATATTTCGATTGTGGCCAGCGAACATAAAAACCTACCGGCATCTGGCCAGTGGATCATTGCCACTGGGCCGTTGACCTCTGCGGATTTGGGGCAGGCAATTCAGGCCGAAAACGGCACGGAGGCGTTGGCATTTTTTGACGCAATCGCCCCGATTGTTTACCACGACAGCATAGATATGTCACAAGCATGGATGCAGTCGCGCTATGACAAAGGCGAGACCGAAGCTGAGCGCACCGCCTATCTGAATTGTCCGATGGACCGCAATCAATATGAGGCGTTTATTGACGCGCTGCTGGCCGCCGAAAAGACCGAATTTCACGCAGGCGAAACCGCTGGCTATTTTGATGGTTGTCTGCCGATTGAGGTGATGGCCGAGCGCGGCCGTGAAACCTTGCGGTTTGGTCCGATGAAGCCGGTTGGTTTGACAAACCCGCATCAGCCCGAGGTCAAATCCTATGCGGTTGTACAGTTGCGCCGCGATAACGCGCTTGGCACATTGTATAATATTGTTGGGTTCCAGACCAAGATGAAATACGGTGCGCAGGTCGAGGTGCTCAAGATGATCCCCGGGTTGCAAGAGGCCCGCTTTGCCCGTCTGGGCGGTATTCACCGCAACACCTTCATCAATTCACCCACGTTTCTGGATCCACAGATGCGGTTGAAATCCCGCCCCCATATTCGGTTTGCTGGCCAGATCACCGGTGTGGAAGGCTATGTAGAAAGTGCGGCAATGGGGTTGCTGGCTGGGCGTTTGGCTGCGGCGGATATTTTGGGTGTGACCCTGCCGCCAGTGCCACAAGACACCGCAATGGGGGCCTTGATTCACCATATTACTGGTGGGGCCGAGGCCAAAACATTTCAGCCGATGAACGTCAATTTTGGCCTGTTTCGTCCAATTGACGGTCTCAAAGGTGGGCGGCGGGGGCGCAAGGACCGCTATAAAGCCTATACTGACCGGGCAAAAATTGCCTGGAGCGCGTGGCTTGCTAAGTCTTCGGTTGACGCAAGCTGACCCATTTGCTTTGAGTTATCACATGTCGGGTACATCTCTGGGGCAACCCTATCCATGTGGTGATGAATATCCACAAGCGCCTTTTGGTGCCTGTGCCAAACGCAGCTTGTACAGGTGTGCCCGCTCTCTTAAGTGGCCGTTTGATAAAGCCCTATATATAATTGATAACAATGGTTTTTAGAACAAGATTTGCACCGTCCCCAACGGGTCCACTGCATCTTGGCCACGCGTATTCGGCGCTTTTGTCACATGATCGTGCTCGCGCTGAGGCCGGTGAGTTTTTGTTGAGGATCGAAGATCTGGATTCTGCGCGGTGTCGCGATCATTTTGAAGCGCAAATTTATGAAGATCTTGACTGGTTGGGCATTCGCTGGGATGGCCCAGTGCTGCGCCAGTCTGAGCAGACGCAAGATTACGACGCGGTTTTGTCTGATCTCACGGCGCGCGGTCTGACCTTTTCATGCACCTGCAGTCGCAGTGATATTCGGGCCGCCCTTGCCGCGCCCCAAGAGGGGGCGCTGCCGCTGGGACCTGATGGCTTGATCTATCCCGGCACCTGTCGGGGGCGGGTTGCGCAGGGCGATACCGCAGATGAGGCATTGCGCCTCGATATGACAAAAGCCACGGCTGTTCTGCCAGATATTTTTTACTACCAAGAAGTTGGTGACGATGTGCCTGCGACGATTGCAGTGTTGCGCCAAACTTTGGTGGCTTCAGTTGGCGATGTCGTCCTGGGACGCAAAGGTCAGGATGCGGTGGCTTATCATCTGGCCTGTGTGATTGATGACGCGCGTCAAGGCGTCAGCCATGTCATTCGCGGTCAAGATTTAAGTGAGGCCACACAGATCCATGTGGTGTTGCAACAGCTTTTGGGGCTGCAAACGCCAGTCTATTGCCACCACCGCTTGATCCGTGATGCGACGGCAAAACGTCTTGCCAAACGCAGCGACGCGCAGGCGATTGCCAAGTTTCGCGATGACGGGATGTCGCCGCAAGATATCCGGCGGTTGGTCGGTCTCTAATTGCCGTTGCCCGGGCTTTCGGGCTTTAGCAGCTCAACCTCTTGGGTGCCGCGAACTGCGGTGTAAAAACAACTACGGCGGTTGGTGTGGCAGGCAGGACCGATTTGGCGCACGACCACCAGCAGACAATCGCGGTCGCAATCTATCCGAAAGTCGACCAAAGCTTGGGTGTTGCCGCTGCTTTCGCCCTTGATCCAAAACGCCTGCCGAGAGCGAGACCAATAGGTGACGCGCCCGCTGTCAAGCGTCTGGTGGACCGCATCTTGGTTCATCCAAGCCATCATCAGAACCTCTCCCGTAGTCTCATCCTGTGCGATTGTTGGGATTAGGCCTGCGGCATTATAGCTTAAACTTGCTGGATCGAATGACATTCGTAAAAAACCTTTTGCATAGTGGCGATGCGTCCCTATCTATTGAGGATGTTACCAAAGGAAAACCCATGGCTGGCGAAAATGATCTGATAAAACTTTATTCGGGGCGTATTTTGGCGCTGGCGGCCGATATTCCAAATTCAGACCGCCTTGAGGCCCCGGCGGTTACGGTCAAGAAACGCTCGCCCTTATGTGGGTCGACAGTAACGGTCGATGTGGAATTTGAGGGGCAGACTGTCAGTGCCTTTGGACAGGATGTCAAAGCCTGCGCCTTGGGACAGGCGGCCGCTTCGGTGATTGGGGGGGCAATCGTTGGTGCGTCATTCGATCAGGTGAAACAGGCTCAGGGGGCGTTACAAACACTTTTGACAGAGGGTGGTCCGCCGCCGCAAGCGCCGTTTGAAGGGCTTGAGGTTCTGCGCCCAGCGAAAGATTTTAAGAATCGACACGCCTCGATCATGCTGGCTTTGGATGCGGTAGTCGAAGCGATCGACCATTACCAAGAACAGCCTTTCCAAGATCAAACCCTTTAAGGCAAATTTGTATAAAATCAATCCGTGTAAGACCAACCCCGGACGGGCCTTACAGGGTGGAGCAAAGACATAAAAAAACCGCCGCGCTTGCAATCAAGGCGGCGGTCAGTGTGCATCTCGTCGTTTGAAAGCAATGTTTTTGCGACGCATTATGGGCCCGAAGGCGATGGCGGGGACCAGCAGGTAAGTCCTGACACACATCAACGGGTCGCGCATCGATTTCGGAAATGCAATTTCTATGTCAGGGCAGGATCGGCAAATGCAAGCTGGGCAGATGCAGCGCAACCAGCAATATCAGCACAATTGACGCCGCGCCAATCGCATCCTGCAATAATGTATTTTGCGATCGGATGTAGGCTGTCTTTATTTGTGTGAACATGGTGTGTACCTCTCAGATCCAGCGTGTTCTTAAAGTGTTCTCACGTTAGGGTGATCATGTAAAGAACATAATTAGAACAAAGGGTGAATTTTTTAAGATACACTACCCAACAGTGATGAGCCGAATGGCTTGATCCTGTTCGGTTAGCCATAAAAGTGTACGCGCGGCGCGGCCACGATCACTTTCTAGATTGGGGTCTTCGGCAAGTAATTTGCGGGCATCAGATTGCGCCACAGCCATCAAATCGGCCTGACCCTCGATGTCTGCGACTCGAAACCTTGGCAGTCCTGATTGCGCAGTTCCGATCAGGTCACCGGCGCCCCGCATTTTAAGATCTACTTCGGCAATCTGAAATCCGTCTTCGGTTTCGCGCAAGACCGTCAGCCGTTTGCGCCCTGATTTGGACAGGGGCGCTTGGTACATCAACAGGCACGTTGAATGTTGGTCGCCGCGCCCGACGCGGCCGCGCAACTGGTGTAACTGCGCCAGGCCGAAACTTTCAGCGCGCTCAATCACCATTATGGTGGCGTTGGGGACGTTCACGCCAACCTCGATTACTGTTGTGGCGACCAGCAGGCTTGTTTCGCCAGTTTGAAAAAGCCGCATGGCCTGATCTTTATCGGCAGCTGGCATTTGCCCGTGCACCAGACCGACAGCGTCATTCCCGAGCACGGCCCGCAGTCGTTTGAAGCGGTCTTCGGCCGCAGTGAGGTCTGACAACTCGCTTTCTTCGACAAGAGGGCAAACCCAATAGATCTGTCGACCTTGGGCAATCGCGTTGCGTAATTTTTCAACCACTTCGTCAATCCGCCCCGATGAGATCATTGCCGTTGCAATTGATTTGCGCCCGGGTGGTTTTTCGTCAAGCACCGACACATCCATATCACCGTATTGCGCAAGCGCCAAAGACCGCGGAATCGGCGTTGCTGTCATCACCAGCACATCAACAGACTGGCCTTTTTGGCCGAGTTCAAGACGCTGGCGCACACCAAATCTGTGCTGTTCATCGACTACAGCTACGCGCAAATCTGCAAAAACCACGTCCTTTTGAAACACCGCATGAGTGCCAACCAACAATTGGATATCGCCGTTTTGCAAGGCTGCAAGTTTCGTGCGTCGCTCACGGCCTTTGTCGCGGCCGGTTAAAAGCTGCAATGTGATTCCTGCGCTGGTGGCCAGCGGTTGCAGGGCTTCGAGATGTTGCCGTGCCAGAATTTCGGTGGGGGCCATCATTACGCCTTGGCCACCAGCCTCGACGGCGACCAAAAGCGCCATGAACGCCACTAACGTTTTTCCCGAGCCAACGTCGCCCTGTAACAAACGGTTCATCTTTTGCCCGCCAGCCATGTCTTTGGTAATTTCCTGTAGCGTGCGGGTCTGTGCTCCGGTTGGGCTATAGGGAAGTTGGTCGAGAACTTGGCGTTGCAACGTGCCGTTTCCTTGGGTGGACCGCCCCTTTGTGCGGCGCAGATTGGCGCGGGCCAGTGCAAGCGTCATCTGATGCGCCATAAACTCATCATAGGCCAGCCGCTGCCGGGCAGGGCTATAGGCCGCGAGGTCTGCCATGGTCTCGGGGCTATGGGCTTGGCGCAACGCGCTGGCCCAATCCGGCCAGTCGTGTTTGGCTTTTTGCCAGGGGTCAATCCATTCGGGCAGGTTGGGAAGTTGGGTAAGCGCGGCTTTACTGGCCTTGGCCATGGTTTTCTGTGTCACCCCGGCGGTCAGCGGGTAGACTGGCTCGAAAACGGGGATCTCGGCTGCGTCGTCTTCGCTGACGGTATGATCGGGATGCACCATCTGCGCCATGCCATCAAATTGTTCGACTTTTCCAGAAACAATCCTGCGGCTTCCAGGGGGGAGCAATCGCAAAAGATAATCGCCACGCGCATGGAAATAGACCAGCTGAAAACTTGTCTCTGCATCGGTAACCGTGATGCGGTAGGCACCGGCTTTGGTGCGTGATGGCGTGTGGTTGCCGATCTCTACACCGACGGTGATAACCCCGGGCAAAGCGGCAGTGTTGACACTGTTTTGACGGCTGCGGTCAATGCCTGAATGGGGTAGGGTGAACAGCAGGTCACGCGGCTTGGTGATCGCTAAATAGGTCATGTTTTCGGCGATGCGTGGCCCAACACCCGCCAAAGTTGTCAAATCGGCAAACAGCGGAAAAAGAGCTTCGGGCCGGCTGCTCATAGGGCTTTAATCAGCGTGAGCCAATCGTCTTCATCGATAGTTTCAACGCCAAGATCTGCGGCTTTTTTCGCCTTTGACCCCGCTCCCGGCCCGGCGATCAGCAGGTCGGTTTTTGCTGAAACGGAACCGGCGACCTTGGCACCCAACGCCTCGGCGCGAGCTTTGGCCTCAGCGCGCGACATTTTCTCGAGGGTGCCGGAAAATACCAGTGTTTTACCTGCAACGGGGCTGTCAGATATCTGAGGTCGTTCGGCGGCTTGAATGTCGAGATGCGCCACCAACCGGTCAATTGAGGCCCGCTCAAGCGGCTGTTGAAAAGCTGTTACTAAAGATTTCGCCATCACCGCACCAATGCCGTCGATGGCGTTCAAATCATCCCAGGCAGACCCCTCGAGATGGCCGGCTTGGTCAATCTCCTGTCGCAACGTCTCCCAAGTGCCGTAATGCGCCGCCAGCAAATTTGAGGCGGCCTCGCCAACATGGCGAATGCCGAGAGCGAAAAGAAATTTTCCAAGGGCGATTTTACGCCGCTCTTCAATGGCTTGAAAGAGCTTGTCTGCACTTTTCCCGCCCCAGCCGTCACGGTTTTTCAACTGCTGGACACCGTCGCTGAAGCGTGTGCGCAACGTGAAAATTTCAGATGGTTCCCGCGCCCAGCCGTCTTGATAGAACTGTTCCGCTTGTTTGGCACCGAGCCCGTCGATGTCAAACGCGGAGCGAGAAACAAAATGCTTCATTTTTTCAATTGCTTGTGCGGGGCATATAATGCCACCACTGCAGCGCCGGACCGCGTCGCTTTCTTCGCGCAGAGCGGCAGAGCCGCATTCAGGGCACCGCGTGGGATAGGAAAAACGTTTGGCATCAGGCGCACGTTTTGACAGCGCCACATCTGCGATTTTTGGGATTACATCGCCGGCGCGATAGACCTGCACCCAATCGCCAATACGGATGTCCTTGCCCTCGCGGATCGGGCCGCCGGTGGCATTTAAACCCGCGATGTAATCTTCGTTGTGCAAGGTAGCATTTGACACCACCACGCCACCCACGGTCACCGGTTGAAGGCGGGCAACAGGTGACAATGCCCCGGTGCGGCCCACCTGGATATCGATCCCCTCCAAGCGGGTCCAGGCCAATTCTGCGGGGAATTTATGCGCGATGGCCCAGCGTGGCGTGGTTGAGCGCAGCCCCAAGCGTGCCTGTAGGTCCAGATCGTCTACCTTATAGACCACCCCGTCGATGTCGTATCCCAAAGTGGCACGCTGGCGTTCAATTTCTTGATAATGGTCGATCAGGCCCTGTGGCGTTGTGTGTGTTTGGGTAAGTGGATTGATCACAAAGCCAAGTTCTTTGAGATGGTGGATTGCGCCACTTTGGGTCGCGGCCAGTGGGACCGACATTTCACCCCAAGCATATGCGAAAAACTTTAACGGTCGGTTGCGGGTGATATCAGGGTTGAGTTGGCGCAGGGATCCTGCAGCGGCGTTGCGAGGGTTTGCAAAGGTCTTTTCTCCACGTAGGATTTGCCGGCTGTTTAAATCTGTGAAATCTAAGTGACTCATATATACTTCGCCGCGCACTTCCAGAATTTCAGGTGCGTTGCTCAGCTGTTTGGGAATATCGGCGATGGTATAGGCATTTTCGGTTACGTTTTCACCGGTCTGACCGTCTCCGCGCGTCGCTGCTTGGATCAAAATGCCCTGCTCATAGCGCAGGCTAAGTGACAGCCCGTCAATTTTTGGCTCAGCAGTATAGGCAAGTGCTGCCTGTTCACCGAGCCCCAGATAGCGGCGGATTCGGAGGTCAAATTCTGTGACATCCTCGTTGGTGAACGCATTACCCAACGAGAGCATGCGCCGCGCGTGTCGCAGTTTGGAAAACCCATCTGCCGGGGTGGCTCCAACTTGATCGCTCGGGCTATCTGCCCGCTTCAATTCTGGAAACGCCGTTTCGATGCTGAGATTGCGTTGTTTTAGCTGGTCATACTCTGCGTCACTTACAATTGGCGTATCGGCTGTGTGATAGGCGTGGTTTGCCTTGTTCAAAGCCGACGAAAGACTTTTTAATTCTGCCTCAGCTTCGGAAATGTTTAAGTCAGAGATATTGGTGTTTTTGTGCACAGCGTGGTTCCCGGATGGCCTGTGCAATTGATAGTCTGACGCAACAAGGAGGTCCACCCGTCAGTGCATCGTTGACCTCGGGCTGACACTGTTTGGTTTTCTCTAAGCCACTTGGGTGTCGACTTGATGCTCGGGTTCAGGATCACGCAAGACATATCCACGGCCCCAAACCGTATCGATTCGGTTGTCACCATCAGAGGCTTCACTGAGTTTTTTACGCAGTTTACATATAAACACATCGATAATTTTTAGTTCGGGTTCATCCATGCCGCCGTAAAGATGGTTGAGAAACATCTCTTTGGTCAGGGTGGTACCCTTGCGCAGGGAAAGCAATTCTAGCATTTGGTATTCTTTTCCGGTCAAATGCACGGGCTTGCTGTCCACATCAACTGTTTTTGCGTCAAGGTTTACGGCAATACTGCCGGTGCGGATGATGGATTGCGAATGGCCTTTGGAACGGCGAATAATTGCATGGATTCGGGCCACGAGTTCGGCGCGATTGAACGGTTTTGTCAGATAGTCATCTGCACCGCATCCGAAACCTTTTAATTTGCTGTTGGTGTCGTCTGCCCCTGATAAGATTAGAATGGGGGTTTCGATCCGGGCCATACGCAGGTGCCGCAATACATCATGCCCGTCCATGTCGGGTAGATTGAGATCAAGGAGAAGAAGATCGTAGTCATATAGTTTTGCCAGATCAATCGCTTCCTCGCCGAGATCAGTCGAATAGACGTTCAAATTCGCATGGGTGAGCATCATTTCGATACTTTTTGCAGTTGTCGGATCGTCTTCGACCAATAAGATTCTCATGTGAAGACTCCTGGATTATACGCTTATCTTTCTATTCATGATGTAAAAAAGTTAACCTAAGGTTACTTTGTTTAATATTACAAATACACCTTTGGTTGTCTATACTTTTGTGACTGTGTTGTTTTAAGTGCGGTTTCGCCGTGGTCATGCAGAGCTTGTAGCCATGATTGAAATTCATCAACGCTCAAATTGTACAGATCCAAGGCTTTATTTTGAGAAATCAACCCGTACAAGACGGCCCGAACGACGGTTGCTTTGCGCGAAGCAACCCAGCGCACGGTGCCAGCCGGGGGAAGGTCGGCAAGCGACAAAATACTGCCATTGGCGGTTGTAACCGATCTTGGCCCTGAGGTCTTTTTTAAATACATCTGGTAATCTTTCTGTAGCAGTTGCCCCAGACTGCGTGTATCTAAGTTAAAAGAGGCTGAAATCGCCCTAAGAGAGTGATTAGAATTTTCTTATATTATGCAATAAGTTATCCGGAGTTCCTTGGTTATGGTGGAAACTGAAACGGCCCTTAACTCGCTCGGCTTTGCCAAAAGCCCCGCTGAGACCCGCGTGGTTGTAGCTATGTCCGGTGGTGTGGACAGTTCGGTTGTGGCGGCGCAACTGGCAGAAGAAGGTTATGATGTGGTGGGAGTGACGTTGCAACTGTATGACCACGGTGCCGCGCTTGCCAAAAAGGGGGCATGCTGTGCTGGGTTGGATATCCACGATGCGCGTCGCGTTGCCGACACGATGGGGTTCCCGCATTACGTGCTGGACTATGAAAACTTGTTCAAAGATGCGGTGATCGATGAGTTTGCCGATAGTTATCTTGCCGGGGCCACGCCGGTGCCTTGTATTCGCTGTAATGAACGGATCAAGTTCAAAGACCTGCTCGAGACCGCGCGCGATCTGGAGGCCGATTGCATGGCGACTGGGCATTATATCCAGCGCAAGGTGGGGGCCTTTGGCACGGCAGAATTACACCGCGCGGCAGACGCCGAGCGCGATCAGTCCTATTTTTTGTTTTCCACATCACCAGAACAACTTGATTATCTGCGCTTTCCGCTGGGGCATTTGCCATCCAAAGATGCGACCCGGGCGCTGGCGGCGAAATACGGTCTCAGCGTCGCAGACAAGCCAGACAGTCAGGACATCTGTTTTGTACCCAATGGCAATTATGCCAGCGTGATCGAAAAACTACGCCCCGGTGCCGCGGATCCCGGTGAGATTGTAGACCCTGACGGGCGCGTTTTGGGCCAGCATAAGGGCGTTATTCACTATACGATTGGTCAACGGCGTGGGTTGGGTATCGGTGGGCTCAGTACTCCGCTTTATGTCGTGCGCCTCGATGTGGACACGCGACGGGTCGTGGTTGGTCCCAAAGAGATGTTGGCCAAACGCATCGTGCCGGTGCGCGAAATCAACTGGCTGGGGGATGCGCCGTTTACCAGCCGTGACGAATGGCAGGTGTCGGTCAAGGTCCGCTCGACCCGGCCGCCGCGCGAAGCGTTGATCCGGCCGCTGTCAGCAACCACGGCAGAGGTTGAGCTTTACAGCCCAGAAGAAGGTATTTCGCCGGGGCAGGCTTGCGTATTTTATGACGGTGGCAGCAGCCGTATTCTGGGTGGCGGTTGGATCTGGCGGGGAAGCTGACGGCGTTACTGAGGGTCTAAGTTGCCCCGCTACAGGGTCACTGTCCAAGGGTATACGCACCCTTAAACGCTGTCACGCGCCGTTAATCAAACCGATATCCGCGTTCAAAAGCCGGGCCAATGCGTAGGTGTCGTTGCTGGGCACCACCAGATCGAAACCCTGACTTTTACGCAGGGCAGCACCCGCACCGTTTGAACAAAAAATACCCACATGTTTATCGACTTTATGGCTCTGCTCTAGGATTGTCGCCATCGCCTGTTCTAGCGGCTCATAGGCTTGTTCGGGGCCAGGGGGATAGCCAAAGTTCAGCGCCAGATCGGCAGGGCCAACAAACACAGCATCCAAACCCTCGACGGCGAGAATGGCCTCAAGATTTTGAAAGCCCTCGCTGGTTTCGATCATCGCCATAGTAACAATGGTGTCATTGGCATGCTCAAGATAGCCGTCACCTGCATAGTATTTTGCACGAAAAGGCCCGAAGCTGCGGCCGCCGCGTGGTGGGTAGGAGGCTGAAGCCACGAATGCTTCGGCCTGTTCTGCCGTGTTTACCAAGGGGCATATAAGACCATAGGTGCCCGCATCGAGCGCTTTCATAACCTCGGCGGGTGCACCGGATGCTAAACGCACAAATGGTGTTGCCGCAGTTGTGGCCAGCGCCGTCAGCATCGCAGGCAGCGATTGCAAATCGGTCATCCCGTGCTGCATATCGACAACAACCGCATCCAAACCGGACTGTCCCATTGTTTCGGCGATGAGCGGGCTGTCACAACTGACCCAGCCACAAGAAGCGGTCTTGTTTTGAGACCACAGCAATTTAACAGAATTTGGCCGCATGATACAGAATCCTTACACAAGTGTAATCAAAACTTACATCTTAATGGTATCAGCGGCAAAGCTAAAAACCCACAGCATGTAAAAGCCTTTACAGTAAAGGTTTTAGGTCATGGTCGATATGAAGTTGCAGGGATTTGTTCGGTGTGGCGATCATGCGGGTTTTATCTTGGGCTTGGGGGTTATCTAGCTGCAAACTGAGCCAATTAGCTGTGGGCGCTGGGTTGTTGTCTCTCAAAGGTTAAAAGTGGTACGGACTGCTGCAATGCGCCGGTGTGCTTGCACGGAACGACTTGTTTTGGGACCATCAGGCTGTGATGTCGCGTGGCAAGCAATGTCATGACACAAAAACATAAGGTTATTTATTTTGAAAAGAGTGGGTGTTTACGTGATTATGGGGGTTGCGGGCTGCGGGAAATCAACCGTTGGTGCGGCTTTGGCGGCAGAACTGGGCGCTGTTTATCTGGATGGAGATGATTTACATTCTGCCGCGAATATCACAAAAATGTCTGCGGGGGAGCCTCTGAGCGATGCTGACCGTGCGCCTTGGTTGCGAGGTATTGGTCAGACACTGGCAGCCGCTGATGGGATGCTGATCGTTGGATGCTCGGCGCTGCGCCGCATCTATCGCGATTGGATCCGCGAGCAAGCCAAAAGTGATGTCGTTTTTCTGCATCTGTCTGGAAGCCGCGCTGTGATCGAACGCCGCATGTCCGCAAGAGAGGGGCATTTCATGCCGGTGCAATTGCTGGATAGTCAATTTGCAACGTTGGAACCGTTGCAGGTGGATGAGACGGCTTTTGTGGTTGATATCGATCAGGAGCTTGAAACGGTTGTGGCAAAACTGGCCGATTATATTAGAATCTGGCCCTAGCGCTTTGAGGCGAGGGCTGCTTTTACGCCAGTTGGTCATTATGAAAAAAATCAGTTCGTCAAAAAGGGCTGGCTGTTTGGGATGATCTCGGGCAACGTCCCATAACACACCGCCATAGACAATCATACCAATTGTGGGATCCCGTGCTTGCATGGTCGGTTTTCATCGCCAGTGACATGATTATTGTGAATTGACCTCATTGCGCCAAGCCACCGTCTGTTTCGCATCGTTTAGGGCGTCATCAAATCCGCTCAACTATCTTAGCCGGTAATGGCTTGTGCTAAACCACTCGCGGCCATACTCGGGATCGCGGCGGAATTCATCAATTCCGTAAGTTCCGTCAGCGCGCATAAAAATATCAACGCAGACCGTGTCACCCTCTAGATTGAAGGATTGGACGATGATGTTACTATGGGTCAGGCATTTTATCCTGCTTTCGCAAAAACGTGTGACTAAGTTGTATAAGTATTGGACTTGCGGAGGGTTAAAGATTTCCCTGCGATGGCTTTTGTAATGATATTTTGTAACTCCCAAGCACCCCAGCGGATATCGGGTTTT
>Ga0206131_10003550_pt1 | contig 17861 bp, 22 predicted proteins | sample Helgoland_Spring_FD_148636 | JGI IMG/M metagenome (GOLD analysis project Ga0206131, IMG submission 148636) | Pelagic subsurface seawater microbial communities from Kabeltonne, Helgoland, North Sea - Helgoland_Spring_Bloom_20160517_1 | ecosystem: Environmental > Aquatic > Marine > Epipelagic ...
GATGCTGAAATAAAATTAGTTCCTCCAACAGCATAGTTTGTAGCAGTTACCGTATGTGCTGTAACATTAGCAGATGTCTTTATATTTCCTGCTACTTCTAATTTTTCAGTTGGTGCCGCAATTCCAATTCCTACATTTCCATCATTATTCAAATATAATTGACTCGTATTACCATTAGCACCAAGAATAAGCGGATGATTACTACCATTTAATACATATGATTTTCCGTCATCGTTTCTTTGAATATACATAAAACCTGTTCCAGAAGCAGAATTTCTTATTCCTATATTACTGTTAATACTACTTGTTCCTTCAATACTTAATCTTCTATCAGGACTCGTCGTTCCAATTCCTATCCGCCCTTTCATATATAACACGCCATCTGTTCCACCTTGTGAAGTAGGACCTTTTAACCAAAATGTTTCAACTCCATTTTCATCTTCAGACATCATATCATATGGTGCGACACCATCATTATCAGCTCCAGCAAATAACAATTTTATTTTATTATTGGTATTATATTCAGCATTATGTGTGCCGTGCAATGTTAATTGTGCGTCTGTATGGGTAATGGCAGCACTAGGACCATAAGTACCAAACACAACATTGCCAACAACATTTAATTTTGCCAATGGGTTCGTCGTTCCAATTCCTACATTTCCAAAACTATTAAAAGTCATTAAGTGTTTGTTAAGTGAGGCTGTATTATGAACGTAATGTAAATCTAAACAGGCTGTATCATTATTGGGGTCCCTATTAGCAAATAAAAACCTATTATTACTGTGTGAATGACTTGGAAAAGCAATTCTATTATGTTTAGTTTCACTATAAACATTACCTCCTGCTCCTAACTTTCCAACTTGTAATAAACAATAAGGACTTGTTGTTCCAATTCCTACATTTCCCCCAATTGGATTTAATAATATGTCGTAAGTATTAGTATTATTTGTATGACCTGTTTGAATATAACTTTTACCATCCCATAATGAACCAACCATTAAACCCCATTCATTATTATTTGAAACGTTGAGCTTTCCAAAAAAGACACTTGTGCTATTGTTTATGTTCCCTACTCCTGTTGGAATTGTATTGTTGGTGCTTGTTATCGTATCGAGGGTATTCATAATGCATCTTGGACTTGTCGTTCCAATTCCTACTTTTCCATTGTAAATATTAATATCGCTGCTTGCACTCCAAGTTCCACCATTCCAAACAAGTGGTTGCCCTTGTGCCTTAGTATCTGTATTTACATTTGTAATACTATTAAGTTCGCCAACAGTAGTAACTGTTCCATCAATTTGTTCGTAATCTTCATTATCTTCATTTTTAAAAATATCTTTAATATCGGCATTAGATAAACCTGTACCATGAGTTCTAGAATAACTAATCCAATCGCCTAATTTTAATGTAGAAATATCAGCAATACCAAGGTCAGCTTTAACTTTAGTTTCAGCTGCAGTTGAATCTAAACCCAATGCGTCTCTTAAACCTTTTGGAACAACATTTTTATTTCTTTTTTTGAATTTCATAGCGCCATCGTTATCAATAGATATGCGATGGTCGTCTCCAATCCATAAAGAACTGGTTGAAATATACATATGTCTAATTTTTTTAGTAGCACTGCCAATATCAAATGTAGAATCAGTATCAGGAACAATACTTGATTTAATGATAATTCCATCATTTGTAGTATTTTGAATTAACATTTTTTCATTCCCACCAGTATAAAATCTTAATTTATCTTCATCAGATGATTGCTCTGCCGTAATATATGTATCTTGATCTATATCCATAACACCCCCTAAAGAACCCCAAGCATTGCCAGCGCCATAACCTTCAAAACTACTAGTTGTTGTATTATAACGGAGCATTCCTAAAACACCGGTTGCGGTTCGTTGAGCTGTAGTTCCAGATGGTAGTTTTAAATGTCCTGTTGATAAAATATTAAAATTAACACTAGTATCTATTTTTGAAAGATTTGTATCAGTGTCCATTAATTGCATAATACTCGTTGATAAATTGATTGAATTGCCTTGTTTGTTTACAATACAACCAGTTATACGAATATCGCCATTAATATCCAAAGGATATAAAGGAATACCAGTATCGCTGCCTGATGTATAAGCATTATCAGTTGTATCTAAACCAATTCCTAACCTGCCTTTGTAAAAACCTGATTTAATAGGCATTTATAAATATTATAGATATGATAAATTTTAATATTAATTGAATTGATATTAAAATAATAATTTTAATTAAATAATGATAAACCCTAACTATCTAGCTATAAAGAACGCGCATCCTAGAGATAAATTAGTTACGTTCGAAGAACTAGGGCATAAATATACGGTAGATGGAGATGATGATTATATGAGTGTAACAACGTGGAACCATAAACATTTTGAAGAATTTAATCCAGATGCTGCAATTAAAATGATGAAAAAAGGTAGAAAGTGGAATGAAACACATCCATTTTATGGAAAAACAAATGAAGAAATTAAAGAAATATGGAAAAGTAATGGAATTGAATCATCAAAAGCAGGAACCAAAATGCATTTTGATATAGAATGTTTTTACAATAATATAAATCCTAAAAATGAAAGTATTGAATTTAAATACTTTCTAAATTTTAACGGTAAAATAAAAAATATGGAAGCTTATAGAACAGAAATGATAGTTTGGGATAAAACATTAAAGCTATGTGGGAGTATTGATATGTTATACGAACATGAAGATGGTAGAGTATCAATATATGATTGGAAACGATGTAAAGAAATTAAAATGGAAGGGTTTCGAGGGAAAAGTTCAAAGACAGAAGCAATATCACATTTACCTGATTCTAATTTTTGGCATTATTCATTGCAGTTAAATACATATAAGTATTTACTTGAAAAAAACTACAATAAGGTAATAAAAGGAATGTACTTGATATGTTTACATCCTAACAATAAAAACAAAAATTATTTAAAGTATAAGGTTCCAGTATTAAAAGATGAAATAAAAGATCTAATGAAAATGAGACTAGAAATGGTTAAAAAGGAAAATATGTTAAAAACGTGTGATTGGTGTTATAAAAGTAAAGATGTTAAGGTTTTAAATAAAGACGAATATGGTGAGAAAAGTTTATGTAAAAAATGTTTAATTGAAATGGTATAAATATAAATAAAATAAGTATTTAATGTGGATATTTATAGTGATACTACTATTTTTTTTATTATTTGTAAGAACAACAATGGAAATGAGTAAATTATTTAATACAGGACGATGTGTTGGTGCGCCATTTTACAAGGAGACATTTGATTAAAATAAACAACTTAAATAAAAATGAAATATTATTTATAATGGATATCTTAAATAATATTCAACTATTTGGAGTTTTTTTTATATGGAGTGTAGGTCATTTATTTGCAAGTATAATAGTCGCAATATATATATATCTTCCTTGGGTAAGGAAAAATGAACTAGAAAATATGGAACCAGTTGTAAAGTATGAAGATAAATTTTCACTTGATGATATAAAAGATACAATTGTAGAACCAGAAGATGTTTCTTGTAATGTATACGTATCGGAGCATACGCCGGAAGGATATGTTATAATGAGATATAATAACGAAGAAGAAGGTTTTGAATACTGGTGTGATAATACAAGTATAAAGTATAATTATCTTGAAGTTGTTAGTAGAAAATATGTAGATAAACTTTTATGTAAAAATTTATATAAGGATAGAATGAAAAAAGAAGAGGAACCGGAAGAAAAGGAAGAAGAATTGGAAGAAAAAGAAGAGGAAGAAGAAACAGATGATATTTTTGTAAAGCCGAAAATATCAAAAGAAAATAATAAAAGGAAGGAAGAAAGGAAAGTTAGTAATGTAGAAGGTAATAAATATATTAGAAAAGGTAAAATTAATGAACTAAAAATATTTAAAATTGAAAAGAAAAAGAAAGAACCTAAAAAAAAGATGAGTTTTTATGATTATAAATTACTAATGAAAAAAGCAGAATAATTAGCGCATACGCCTGCGGGATTTACGGCGGTGCCTTTTTTTCAGTGCTTTTTTTCTTGTTCTCCTACGTCTTCTACCTCCTTTTTTCGTTTTGGGTAATTGTGGTTTAGGTAATTGTGGTTTAGGTAATTGTGGTGCTTTTGGTAATTCTGGTGCTTTTGGTACCTTTGGTACCTTTGGTAATTCTGGTGTTTTTGGTGGTTTTGGAATGCTTTTGTCAAAATCTTTTATCATCGTATTTACTTTATTAGATGTTTCATTTATTTTACCCTCTACTTTATTACTCATTGCTTTTATTTTTTCTGCAGCTAATTGTTGTGCGTTTTTTGCCGCAACAAAAGCTTCCACTGCTTTATCTAATCCATCAGTTATTGGAAGTTGTAATTTTCGCATACTTGTTTGAACTTTTTCTAATGTATCTATCCATAAAATCGTCATTTTTTCAAATAATTTAAATGCTGGCATTGTTATAGCGTGTATCATTCTAATTATTGATATTGCTTGACCCGCTCCTGGAATTGCCTGTGCAGCATTTAATCCTGCTCTTATTCCTGCTTTACCCAAGTTCTCGCTTGTATTTTCTGCTATATCAACTACTTCATCTGCTTTAGATCTTAATAATGGAATTGCTTCGTCTCCTAATTTTAATATTGACCTCATTTGAACTCTTGATAATTCTACCATTGAATCCATCATCTTCTTTATTTCTTTTCGTAATTCTTCATCTGTCAATACAGCATTTATTAATACCGCACCATCTTTTAGTACTTCTTTTGATGATTTACCTACGATCTTTACTCCTTTACTAAATAAATGTGCTGATTTTTGTATTTGTTGATCAAGCTGTTCCCCATCTATATCTGGTGTAACTCCTGCCATAGCTAAATATTTTTCAACAGCTTTATTCATTAAAATTATATATGTTTTACTAGCATTTTTCAATATTGTTATTGGCAATGCTTGTAATGAAGCAAATATAGCTGAATTTATTGAAGGAGCTTCTGGTGGTAGTTCAAGTGGGGCAGATAAAGAAAAAGATTTCTCGCTGGTTTTCTTACCTTCCGATCCTTTTTGTTTTCTTTTTTTTGTTGTTTTATTATTAGGTTTTTTTTTACCCTTTTTCGTTTGTGGCATTATTAACATAAGTCTATATTTTTTTCTTCTTTCATCCATTTTTTGAAACCTAGACTTTTCTCTACATCAAACGATGTGCCTAACATATCTACGGCTATTTGATACGCAATCTTTTGTTTCTCTGTTAGTGTATTTAAATATTCGTCTATATATTCTTTAATCTCTTTCATTTTAAAATAATTAATATTGATTATTTTAAATCAATTTCTAGAAATCATACATACTATATCTTTGTTTTTGTATGTCTTTGTTTTCATTAATAAACGTGTCATTTTAGTTTCTATCTTATAACCATTTTCCAAGCAAAAATTAAATAATATATCTATATTATCAACTGACAAAAAATCTAATTTATTGTTTGGATTCAAAATCGTATGGACGCAATGTGGAACTGGCTCACAACAATAAAAATTTTCATATGGTGATTTCTTTTCTCTTGCTATTGATTTAATTAAATTATTAAGTGGTTCTTCTGTTGTTGGCTTATTTTTACAAACTAATATTTTTCTATAACACTTTTGTATTTTATCTAGATATATATATGATAATATCGTATAAACTGGCATTTATATATTTTTAGAAATAAAATTAAACTAATATTTTAATATATTTTTATATTAATATGATTGGCGGCAAATTAATTGCTGAAGGTGGATATGGTTGCGTATTTCATCCTGCTTTTAATGAAGTTGGTGAAGAACTAGATGAAAAAAAATATGCAACAAAAATTCAAGTTGAAAACGAAAGTTCTACTAATGAAATTAAAATTGGTGAAATCATTTCAAAAATTGACGGTTATATAAACCATTTTTCTCCTATTATTCAAGTAGATAAATTAAATATAAAAAAGTTTAATTTTAATAAATACAAAAGTTGTTCTATTCTTAAATCAGAAACCAAAAAAAATAAATTTATATTAATGAAACTAGATTATATAAAAGGCGAACCATTTATTGAATATATTATTAAACAAAGGAATAATACAGAATTAATACATAATTTGATTCATAGTTATAACCATTTACTTAGTGGTATTAATATTCTTATTAAAAATAAAGTAGTTCATTACGATTTAAAAGGCGATAATATTCTATACGACGATTACAGAAAGATACCTATTTTAATTGATTTTGGACTTTCTATTCCGTTTAACTTTTCAGAAACTATACTAGCTACAGACGAAACTTTTCTTAATAAATATTTCTATGTCTATGCACCTGAGTATTATATTTGGCCTATTGAAATTCATTATTTATGTTATATATTAAATGAAAACGAGGAATGTAATGATGAAATATTACAAAGTATTATAGATGAATATATACTTCATAACCCGGCTTTTTTAAACTTTTCAAAAAGTTTTATTAAAAAATACAAAGAAATGTCTTTTCAACAATTAAAATATTATAATAGATTTCAATCAAATGAACGTATTTTTAAAATTATAAAACATTGGAAGACTTGGGATAATTATTCGCTTTCCATTATATACTTAAAATTTCTAAGATATTTAAACATCAGTGGATATGAAAACAATAATTTTACTATTTATTTCAGTCAGTTATTGCTGCGAAATATTAGTCCCAATCCTGAATATAGAATGAATATTGAAGATACAAAATATGAATTTAACAAGTTTTTATTTGATAAAAAAATAAACAATATTGTTTCTTTCAAAAAAGTAGCCAAATCGTTTTCTAAAAATAGAAAATACTTTGACAAGGCTTTGGTATTATATAAAAAGAAACATCAGACATTAAACAAGAAAATTCAAAAAATATAGGTTTTTCTCTCCCAAATCACCTAAATTCTAAAATATATATTAAAATATAAAATATATATTTTATTTAACGTCTCCTCTTGCGGGAACGTCTTTTCTTACTTTTGCGGGATTTTCTTCCTCTTTTCTTGGATTTTTTACGTCCGCCTTTTTTGCTTTTGCGGGATTTTCTTCTCTTTTTGCGGGAACGTCTTCTTTTTCTACGACCACCACTCATTGGTTCTTCTTCATCATCCGCGCCTCCACTCATTGGTTCTTCTTCATCAGCACCACCACTCATTGGTTCTTCTTCATCATCCGCGCCTCCTCGTTGTTTTTTTGTTCTTTTTCTTCTTCTTTTTCTACGACCACCACTAGTTAGGTGTGCGTCTTCTTCTTCATCAGAACCTCCTTTTTGTGGTTCTGGTTGTTTTTCCTGGCCTGATTCGAATTTAGCAGCAAATTTTGCTACACCAGAACCTCCCTTTTGTTTTTTGTAAGATTTTTTGGCATGTTTCAAAACGTCTTTGAAAGACATACCGGCGTTTTGTTTACGTACTTGTTTAACGTGAGCTAACCATGCATTTGGCATTATATATTATATCGATATTTTATTAAAAATTGATTTAAATAAATATTATATTATATTTCTAAATAACAAAATGGTTAAAAACAAGACAGGAGGAAATCGCCACAAAAAAATGGCGTCTAAAAATTGCAAGCCCCAATCTATGAATCGCAAGATTAGATTGGCGAATCATAAAGATGAAATATACGCGAAAGTAGTTAAATGTTACGGTCAGGGTAGATTCCTTGTTTTATGTAATGATGATATTGAACGAATTCTCGTTATTGCTAGAAAATTTAAAGGTAGAAATAAAAGAGATAATACAGTAGCTGAAGGAGGTATTGTATTAATAGGAAGAAGAGAATTTGAAGTAAGAGACCCTAAAAAAAAAGAACACGTTGATTTATTGTATGTTTATTCTCCATCAAATCTTTCTAAACTTAAAAAAGATCCCAATTTTAGAAAAGATATTTTACTTGAAGAAGTTGAAGAAGAAAAAGATAATGGAGTGGAATTTTCAAATTTTGTTGATACAAAAATTCCGGATATTAATATGAAAGTTCAAGCTAAACTAGATAATAAAAAACATGAAGAATTCGGTGATTTTGATTTTGATGACATCTAATTAAGACGGTTAAAAGCTATTATATTTGTTGTATTTAATAAAGCAGATTTTTCTAAATTTAAAAAATTTTCTAATTCTATTTTTTCTTCTCCTTCTATTTCCTTTCTACATACAGGACAACAATTATGCTCTTCTTTTAACCATCTCAATATACCTTTTTCTTTAAATATATGATTACAAGGTAATTCTATTATTTCATCATTTTCATTAAAATTTTCTAAAGTTATAGGACATACTTCGCACTCAATACTATAATTAAATTTTTTGGATTTTAATTGATTTAAACCATCTTTTGTAATTGTTTTTTTTGTTTGTTCTAACAATAAAAGTTGCATTGTTTTCTGAAAAAAATCGTTGTAATCATCCATTCTTTTATATAATTAAAATATTAGTTAATTTTTAATTATATTTTAAATTAAATTAAATCTATCCACTTATCCAAACATTCATATCTTGAGTTATTCAATGTAGTTTTCAACATGTCCCACGGTGTAATCTTTACTAGTTCTTCCATTCCTTTTTCACTGAATACATTTAATAATGACGAATTATACCCTGAAAACATTGTAACATTCGGTTCTGTAGTTTTTGTAGGAAATCCTGAAGTTTTTCTAAGGTTCCAATATAATATATGAGGAACAGGATATGGCTGTCTGTATTTTGTTTCTAATCCAGCCAACTCAAACATTTGTTTCAATTTATCTTGTAATACTTTTCTATTATCAGTATATGCTTGATCAATCTGCATATCTGAAAATATTGCCAACACCAAATTATCTACTTCATTTGGATGAACATCATTTATAATTAACGCGTCTAATATCATTTTCATCGCACCATACAAGTTAGTATTCATACCCCATCTAGCACTTTTCAATTTCACTAACTTTTCACTCAGGGTTTTTTCTTCACTCAAATCTACCCATTCCGGGTCTGATGAAAATGTTAAAATCCTATCTTTAAACGCAGGATGAGTAATCTCCGATAATCTTATACTTAAACCAAGCGCATTATATAAAGGCACGCATTCGTCACATTCCATTGAACCAGATGTATCACATAGAGGAATTATTTTTGTAGTCTGTTGTACGTTTCTTGTTTTATTGTCTTCCCATTGAGCTTCAATCATTTCTAATTGTGTTTTACAGTCATCTCCATATCTGAGATATTTAAATGTATCTCTTACAAATTCATATACATCACAACGTTTGCCATTGACTTTTTTACCATCTTTTTTATTTTTTACATCTTCCAAGTGTGCTTTCAATGTATTAGCACATCCTCTTCGGTCTTCACTGGTTGAACGTTCGACCACTTTTGTTCCTGATCTTTTTTGATTTAACAAAGCCATCATTTGTTTACTCATTGTTTTACTTGTAATTTGACTTGGTTTTATTTCAGACCATCTACTATCACACATTTTAACCTGAACCGTATTTATTCTTTTGTTAAGAGACGACAATAATTTTCTATAATCACAGTATGCCTTTAATAAAGCTTTTTTACGAGAGTTTGCATCTTTCACTGTTTTCAAATAAATCGAAAAGTAATCTTTTGCCAATAGATGAAACAACCAATTAAATTTTTTACTCTTCTCTCTTGGAATCCATTTTGAAATCAATGTTAATTTTTTATCATCCGTAATTTTACTTTCTAGTCGTAAGTAATAGTTTGTAAGTCTTACTATGTAATTAATAAAGTAATGGTCTTCCTGTCCTGTTTTCTCTTTTATATAATTACAAAAGTATTTCATGTCTTTCCAACTTCCATATTGATGTGTTTCTGGAATAGATACAAATTTTTCAAATAAAAATGTTGCTAAGTTTCTATGTCGTTTATATAAACACCAAAGCATCATATGAGACAATGATACTTCTCCTTTACCATTTCCATCTACATCTCTTACGTTGGCAATCATCTTACAAAACATTACTATTTCTTTATTATTTTCTTTCGGTGATACAAACATTTGATCCAATAACTTTTCAATTTGATATTCCAAATCCCTCATATCATCTGTTCTAACAAGTTGGAAATATAATTTTACAAGATATTCTTGTATTTCTTGGCTTGACCAAGAATATTCGATGTGGCCGTTTTCGCCTATCTGAATGCTATCCATTGCTTGAACTAAATTCATATTAAAACATTATAGTTATTTTTATTTAAATCAATTTTTTTCTTGTTTTATTTTTTTTTATATCTTTACTAATAAATATTCGTTTCCTTGTATGGTGTTTCCTTGTTTGATTTTTTTCATTATAAACAATATATAAGCTATTCATATCTTGAAATAAATTTATAGTATTTCTCCATATCATATCTTTCACACGGTCATACTGTTCTATGAAATTATATTTTTTTGGATTTTCTAAAAATTTATAAATATCTTCTGGAAATATATCTATGTTGTATTTCAATAAATTAGATACATTATATCGTTTATTATTATGATTACTATGTCTTTTCAATAAAAATAATAAATTATCCTTATCTATTTTTTTGTTTGTTAATAATATTTTTTCTTGTTTTATATTTACCAAATTTTTCTCTGAATTAACATAGAGATAGTTTATTTTTATACTTTTGGGTTCTTCACTATAAAAATCTTGAAATAACATATCATTTTTTTTTATTTTATCTAACCATTCATCATTTTCTTCAAAGTCAAATTCATCTGTCATATTAAAATTATAAATTAAAAAAAATATATAATTTTAACGAGTTAATCTTCTTCTTCTTCGTTATCTTCTTCTTCGCCTTCTTCTTCGCTCTCAGTAATATACTGATATTTTTCTGCAAAAGATAAAGTCAATGCTATATCATTATCATCCATCACCGGTTCTTCTTCTTTTTTTTTAAAAGGAACTAATTTATTTTCTTTTTTTTTCTTTTCTTGTTTTGATTTTTTTAATTGTGGCATAAAAGATACTTCTCCAAGTCCTACTTGTCTAAACTTACCAATAACTGGTTTTACTTCGTTACTATTGTTATAATCCCTTTTTGTTCGTCTAAATTTATTTCTATTATTTGAGTTTGATTGGTAGTTATTTGATCTTGGCTGGTAGTTATTTGATTTTGGTTGGTAGCTGTTTGATTTTGGTTGGTAGCTGTTTGATTTTGGTTGGTAGCTGTTTGATTTTGGCTGGTAGTTATTTGATCTTGGTTCGTGGCTTTCTGATGAAGATTTTTCATCTTTTTTTTTGTAATCGTTTTTTAATGGCTTTTTCTTAAAAGAATTTTCTTTCAAGACGGAGAATCTATTTTTTTCTTCTGTCATGACTGTAATAATATAGTACATTTTTTTTAAATATATTTAAAATATATTTAAAGATATAAAACGATGTATATATGTCTCTTACCAGCAAAAAACGTTGATACTAATTTGAAATTTCGTATAATAGCACATATAATTTACAAGAGGCAGCATAATTTATATTCAAATAAATTGATTTAAATTTATATGATAAAATTATTATAATTTTACCATATGCCAATTACACTATGTGTGCCAAAAGTAAATCAAAAGTATACCTATCAAGAAGTTTATAATATATTTTCCCAATATAATTTTGGAAGAATTGAATATATTAATATAGTTCCTAATGCTATTAAAAGTTGGAAAATATATATCAAATATTATTATTGGTTTTACAATGAAAAAAATAATAGAATAAAAAAAATTTTATCTCAAGATAAAGGTCATTTTAAAATTATTGTCGATGAACATGATTATTGGAAATGTTTTATAGCTAAGTCTTCGGCAAAATAAAAAATATGAGCCAACGCTCACTATCCTTCCCTCCAATGACGTGTTTAAGAACACATCATTCACGCTTTTTTCAATTGCAATTGCTTCTCCATATAAGTAGCTGCTTGCTCGCTCATACAACTGAAATCTTCTTCAATTTCTCCGTCGCTTTCATAGAGATGTTCCGCTTTTACTGCTTCGTGTTCCAGCTGTCTTGCCCGTATTGGGTCGTCGCGTGGCGAACGTGCTTTTTGGTTTTGATGCTTACGCTGTAATAGCATATCATCATTCACAACTTGTGGAACAAATGCGCTTGCCGTTGCGCTCATCTTGCTAGACAAATCAACCGTTTGGCGCCTTCTTACCCTCTTAGGGCGGAATTTTGGGTTCAATGCTTTGCTGATGCTAATCTTCCAGAACCAACCTTCAGGATGCTTGTCATTCACATCATATGTAAATACAACCTCGTGTCCTGCTTGAAGGCGGCGCAACACTGCTTCAGGTTCGCTCCCATAACTCCATCCGTTTGGAACAAAATGAACGAATGCTTTTTGGTAAGAACCACAGTTGATAAGATCAACGTGCGAAATTTCACCCCAACCCGTATTACACATACAGGCAAACACACGTCGTTTTGTGATGTTCTTGAAAACCCTTGGAATACACAAAACAATACCATTCTCATTACGAGAGTTGGTAGAGAACGCCCATTCGGAGTTTTGCTGCTTACGTTGTTGTGCTGTTATTACACTCATATTTGCGGAAATAAAATTAGATTGACTTGTTGAATTGTTTTGAAAACTTGACATTAACTTTGAGTTAATAATATACAAGCTACCTTTTTTTAATCAATTTTTCTGAAAAAGTCTTTCATGTTGAACAATATAAAGATTTTTATCTATAAATCATATATAATGTCTGCTACTATACACGAAAAAAAAAGCGCTACTATGAATCATATCAAAGAAGACGAATTTTCTTTACTTGTTAGTGATTATAATAAATATACCAACTATTTCAATTGTATTTTCAAAGAATTAAATGGTAAAGACTATATTAAAGTTTTATCGTTAAATAAAAAAGATGGAATGGGTGTTATAAAATTTAAAGCACCGGACGTAATACCATTAAAACAATTATTAAAATCAAAGCAAAATCAACTTGGATACAAACAAGCAGAAACTTTATTTATAAATTTATCAAAACAAATGTTAAATTTAGAGAAAGATAACTATACCAATCTTTTATTTAATATTAATGATATAGTTGTTATAAATTCTATTCATGCTGTCCCTGTTTTTTTATATTTAAATACAGAGTTTTTCTCTCCCATAATAGATGAAAAAATAGAAATATTATTGCCATTTATGAAAAATAATTTATTTATTTCGCCTGAATTAAAGGAAGTAAAGACTATACCTAGTTCTTTACACTTTAAATCCAGTTATTATTCTATTGGTATGATAGTATCATATTGTATTAATAATGAAAGCTTTGAAAAAAAAGATAATCATGAAATATTAGAAGTCATACTTAATACTAAACTATATTTTGCTATAAAAAGATGTCTTGAAATTGAACCAATTGATAGATTTCTTTTATTTATTTAATATATAATGTCCTTGTATTTAATGGCAAAAAAAGCTAAAATGAATAAAAAAAGAAAAGAAATGAACCATATTCATCCTTTTTATTTAAACATGACACATACTGGTAGATTAATTACAAAATGTAATTCCAATTCACCTACACCTTCAACACAATCTTGTTATGGACAATATATGAAAAAAAAAGTAAGACAATTCGTTGAAAATCGTTCCGATGTTGGAGTTAAGCGTATGCCTAATAATTCTAGTAGTTTATATACCGCAAATAAAACTTCACAAGCAATAGCAGACCAAGAATGCTGTGCTGCCGCTGTTGCAGTTTGTAATAATAATTGTAATGGTAGTAGTAGAAAAAGAGCAAATGTTACAAAAGATTTACCATACAAATCAGCATCTTGGCAAATAGCAAGAGCGAAGGCAAATAGAAAATGTATGTGTAACGGGGATTATAAACTTAATACATATGAAACTCCTATTTACGGGAATCATCCAGGTAGCTGTCGCGACTAAATAAATGTTTATACTTTTTCTTTATGTATCTATTACAAATTGCACTAAATTTAATGAAAGACATTAAATCTTGTTTCATACGTTTAGAACAACAAGGACATGTATAAACATTAAATTCATATATATAGTTTTTATGCGTTATTACCGAATAAACAAAAGTTTTACTTGTTATTGTATAACAACTAAAACAAGCTTGAAACCACCCTTTTTCCGGCAACTGTGAATCTCTACAAACCTGAATTTCTTTGTATATTTTCACCATTGTAATAATAAAATATAATTTAGAAATAAATATTACGCCATAACTTTATCTATATATATATTATATGGCACGTTCACATAGAAGATCAAGAAGAAGAAGTAGAAACCAAAGAGGTGGTTTTTTTTCAAATCCATTTGCCGGTATGTTTGGTAAAGAAGAAGAGGAAGAAAAACCTGTACCACTAGCACCAACTGAAAGCACTGGCGGAGACCATTATCCCGGTCATCCTAGTTCAGTTCATATGGGAGGAAGAAGACGTAGAAGACGTGGAACAAAAAGAAAAAGAAGTAGAAAAAGAAGAAAAAGCAGAAAGAAAAGAAGAAAGAGCAGAAGAAGTAAAAGACGTAGAAGACGTTAATTTAATTAATTAATATATAACTTTAATTAATTAAACCAGTATCTACCTGTGTAAGCATATCTTGACATAAGAATTGAACCAGCCGTAGCCCAAGTTGCCGCATCTCTCCAATCGCTATTTGAATGTAATCCTCTTAGACCAGTAGCTAATATTAATGTACTTGTTACGCCACATCCAACTAATAAAGCAGAGGTTATTTGTTCTGAAATTTTCATATATAGTAATACATTATATATTTTTTAAATTAATAAGAATAAATTTGATATATAAAAAAAAGTTTAATTATAAAATGAATTTAATTACTAATTTCTATCAAATTTTTTTTTCAAAAAATATTAGCGATGAATTTGAAGAAAAAAAATATCTATACGAACGAGATTTTTTCAGCAGAGAAGATGCTTTTGCTATAAGACAAGTTTGTAATGATTTAGAAACACATCCTTTATATGTAAGATCCTACGGTCCTAATAATGCTTCTGTTAATAATCGAACAAGAACGCAAGCCATACTTTATTGTGAAAATTTTGTCACTGAAGATGAAAAAAAACATAAAAAAATAGGCGATTACTTTGATTATGCTTCTCAAAGTTTATTTCCAATAATTATGCCTTCATTATATCCTCTTGTTAAAGAAATATTTAAAAGTGATTGGAAGATATTGAGAGCAACGGTAATGTATACTGAAAATGGATGTCCTGAACAAGAAGTTCATCACGATAATAATATAGGTGATAATGTATTTTTTATTTCATTGCCTTTGCATCCTACGCCTTTAGAACAAGGACCTACAATATTTTATGATGATAGAATTGTTGGTAAATATAGAAATAAAAAAGCCAGTAATCCTGACTATAATACCTATAATAATTTAGGATATCTAAAAGATTTTAAAGGACAACAAAAGGCAGATTTTTTAAAAGCAAGAAAACAATTTGCTTCTAATTTAGGTGATTTAATGATACATAGAGATTCTTCTTTGCACGGTGGTGGTGCTAATACAACTAAATTTACTAGAAAATTTATTTTTATTACTGGTGGTCTTCCTTCAACTTATTGGAGAGATTATTTTGATTATGATAAACGGTATGGTATTCAAATATGTAATTCAGAACAATTTGTTGGTGACCCAAAAAATCCTAATCATAAACCACTAGAAGGAGTTATTTAATTTATTGTTTAATCATTTATTAAACAATAAAAGATGCTAGTTGGGACTATACTAATTATTTGAGTGTTTTGCTGTATCCAACTATAATAATATTTGCCTCCAGTTCTTCCCACCGAATCAATGGTCGTTTCCCTTCATTGGCTGTTTAAACCTTCTATTGACACTTTTCTTTGGACAATTCCTTCGGTCTTTGGTTGGGTGCGCCCCTGACAGACGACTTTAAAGTAATTTATACAAATAAAGCGGCCGCTTTGCTGGAATCTTTCTGATTTAGACCTTCAATCGCTATTAGTGCGTTCCATCGGTCTTTATTATTCTTGAACTTATTCAAAACGAATAGTATCAAAGAATGATGATAATCATCTTTTTTCTTATACAGAATGCCTTTCATTAACGTAGTTAATGTAGACAAACAATTGTATAAGACTCCTGGTTATTTTGATTGTTTGCTGTGATGATTCCAATGGCTTCTTCGCCATATTACTATTATGTATTCTTTTTAAGCTATTTTATTTTTTTATATTATTTTTCATACATAAATGTTATATTCAGGTTGTCATTTTTCAACATCATATAACCTGTCCTCATTAATCTCTCCAATATTTTCTTTGTACCATTCTCAGTATCTTTTCCTTTTAAAGCCAAATCAAATTCAATGCACAAATATTCCGGATAGACCTCATCATCTAACATCTTATTCAATACTTCCACCTCAGCCCCTTCTATATCCATTTTCAATAAATCTATTCTTGTATTCTGCTTCTCTTTCATTAAATCTTTAACGCTCAATACTTCCACCTTATCATATTCTTTTCCAAACATATTACCCATTAATGATTGCGATACATACTTCTCATTCTCCTGTTTATAAAATTTCATAATGTCTCTACCTTTCCATAATCCCTTTTTCACATAATACATTTTTTTTAAATTCGGCCGCAACTCATTTATTATTCCCCAATAATCTTTCTGTATATCTTGACCACTAAAATCCCAATCATTACCTTTATACCCTTCGTAAATACTTTCATAATGTTTTAATGCTCTTTCTGTTGGGTCAATCATATAAATGTGTGATTTATATTTATCACTTAATAATAAATCAAAACTTATATCTTCCCCTACACCAGCGCTATATATTATACTATCTTCGTTTAAATCCATTTCTTTCGGCACATACCATCCTCCGTATTTTGTTCCTAATTTCTCCATTATGATTAAATAAATGAATTTACTTTTATTATTTAATCATACAATATATTTTTTATGGTCGTATTCCAACTACCTTTACTCTGCACAGTTATTTTAATAGTTGCTGTGATGATTCCAATGGCTTCCTCGCCATATTACTATTAGATATTCTCTTCAAGCTATTTTATAAATACTTTATTGAGCATATATCGCAACCCAATTTCTAGCCATATTATTATACTTTTCTCTATTATTCTTATATTCATCTGCTATTTCTGGAACTAGTGGATCATCCGGGTTTGGGTCGTCCAATAAAGAACAAATCGAAAGTAAAACTTTACTAATTGTTAAAGCTGGACTCCATTGGTCTTTTAAAATATCTAAACATATGCCTCCGCTGCTATTTATATTTGGATGGTAAATACTTGTCATAAATTTTACCTTTGGTGGTTTAAAAGGATACTCGCTTGGAAATATTATATCTAATCTAAATATCCCTCCTTCATATACTGAACTATGGGGACCCAATACAGTGGCTTCCCAATGATATATATCATCATCTATTGGTCCAGCACTACAGTTTGCCGGTGGATCTTTATTAAATATTTTAAGTTCGCGACTTATTCTTTGAACTGTTGCCATTTAATATAACATAAGATTTTGTCTTTAATACGCTTTACTAAATAAAAAAAAACGGAATAAATCCGTTTCTTTTTTTTTGTTTTTTTTTATTTTTTATTTTTTATAATTTTTCGGCTTTACTACTAATATAATCCATCAACTCTCTTTTTCTAGCTTGAACTACTCTACAATATTCTTCTAATGAAATAGTATTTTGACCTGCTAATTTTGTAATAAATCTATATACATTTACATTCTTAGTCTGTCCTATCCTATGTGCTCTTGCTACAGCCTGATCTTCCA
>Ga0206131_10003558_pt1 | contig 17838 bp, 17 predicted proteins | sample Helgoland_Spring_FD_148636 | JGI IMG/M metagenome (GOLD analysis project Ga0206131, IMG submission 148636) | Pelagic subsurface seawater microbial communities from Kabeltonne, Helgoland, North Sea - Helgoland_Spring_Bloom_20160517_1 | ecosystem: Environmental > Aquatic > Marine > Epipelagic ...
CCGGTTTTACAAAAATAATGGAGCAGTCGCTCCACGAGGTATTGCCAAGTTTATGGAGCCTTTGATTTTATTTGTTCAAGACGACATAGCCAAGGCAAATATAAATGAGAAGAAGTACAAGAAATTTGTCCCATTCTTACTCACGATCTTCTTTTTTATTTGGATCAATAACTTGTTAGGTTTGATTCCTATTTTCCCTGGAAGTGCAAACTTGACAGGAAACATATCTGTGACCTTCTTTTTAGCTTGTTTAACGTTGATTATTATTTTAGTTAACGGAAACAAGAATTATTGGGGTCATATCTTTGCACCTCCGGGAGTACCTAAAGCCTTATTGCCGATTATGATTCCAATTGAGATCGTAGGAATCTTTACAAAACCCTTTGCATTGATGATTCGTTTGTTTGCCAATATAACGGCAGGTCATATTATCATTCTTGCATTAATATCCATCATTTTCATAAATAAAAACGTAGCATGGGGTGCACTTTCCGTTCCTATGGCTTTATTTATTTCAGTGTTGGAATTGTTAGTAGCTGCACTTCAGGCGTATTTATTCGCAATGTTGTCAGCTTTGTTTATCGGTGCCGCCGTTGAAGATGCGCACCATTAATTAGTAATTTTTAAATTCTATATAGTATGTACGGAAGTATAGCAGCAATTGGAGCAGGACTTGCAGTTTTAGGAGCAGGTATTGGTATTGGACAGATCGGTGGAAAAGCCGTTGAAGGTATCGCACGTAACCCTGAAGCTTCAGGTAAAATTACAACTACAATGATTATTGCAGCAGCCTTAATTGAAGGTGTTGCATTATTCGGTGTTGTAATTGGCCTTTTAGGAGGAACACCTGCGTAGTAATTAGAATGAATTCTGCTGCTACGGTTGGTAGCGGCAGAATTTTTAAAATTTAAATTAAAAGAAATGGATTTAGTATTACCAGATTTTGGATTGTTATTTTGGACAGGAATAGTTTTCTGTTCACTTCTTTTCCTTTTGGCGAAGTTTGCATGGAAGCCAATTTTAAATGCTGTGAACGAAAGAGGGAACAGTATTGCAGAGGCGCTTGAGCTCGCAGAAAAGACGCGTGAGGAAATGAAGACCTTAAAAGCAGAAAACGACCAAATCCTGAAAGCAGCAAAAGCGGAGCGAGATGAAATTCTTAAAGACGCAAAACAGACTTCAAATGGAATGATTGAGGCTGCAAAAGAAAAGTCGAAAGAAGAAGCTCAGAAAATAGTTGATGCTGCACGAGATTCAATAAGATCTGAAAAAGCAGTGGCAATGGCAGAACTTAAAACGCACGTTGCAGCTTTGTCTTTGGAGATAGCAGAGAAAGTCATAAGAACAGAATTATCATCTGATGAAAAGCAGAAAGCGCTTGCCAACAATTTGGCATCAGATATAAACATGAACTAAACATGAGATCAACTAAATCAGCGATTCGATATGCTAAAGCAATCCTAGAATTGTCCTCAGAAACAAATGCTGTGGATCAAGTTGCTTCTGACATGGAACGCATTGTTGAAGCAGGTAAAGATACGGGTGATTTCCAAGTCTTCTTAAATTCTCCTGTGATTAAGACGGATAAAAAGATTTCGATTTTAAAGGTGTTGTTCCCAGAATTTACGGAGCTTACAATGTCTTTCATTGAATTGATTACTAAAAACAAAAGAGAATATCTTCTTACAGAGATTGCAAGTGCTTTTGTGAGCTTACTAAAAAAGCAAAATGGAATCGTACCGATTTCTGTTACGAGTGCGGTAAAGCTCGAAAAACAAACCCTTAACCAGATCTTAGAAAAACTTAAGTCTCATGTAGATGGAGCATTCGAAGTGACAGAAGAGGTAGATCCTGCATTAATAGGAGGGTTTGTTGTGAGAATGGAAGACAAGCAAATAGACGCGTCAATAGCCTCACAACTGAATAGAATGAAAATAGAATTGGCTAATTAATTTTTAAAAAACAAATAACATGGCAGATATTAAACCAGCAGAGGTTTCAGCAATTTTGAGAGAGCAGCTTTCGGGCTTTCGCTCTGAGGCAGAATTGCAAGAAGTAGGAACTGTACTGCAAGTTGGAGATGGTATTGCGAGAATTTACGGACTAACAGGTGTTCAGTACGGAGAATTGATTGAATTTGATGGCGGAATGCAAGGTATTGCATTAAACCTTGAGGAAGACAATGTAGGTGCTGTACTTTTAGGTAAGTCATCAAGTGTTAAGGAAGGTGATACCGTTCGTCGTCTTGGTAAAATTGCTTCTGTTGAGGTAGGAGAAGGCATCGTTGGACGTGTCGTTAATACCTTAGGTCTTCCTATTGACGGAAAAGGTCCTATTGAAGGTGAATTACACAATATGCCGATTGAAAGAAAGGCTCCTGGTGTAATCTTTCGTCAGCCGGTAAACGAACCACTTCAAACAGGAATTAAAGCTGTTGATTCAATGATTCCAATTGGAAGAGGACAAAGAGAACTTATTATTGGTGACCGTCAAACAGGTAAGACTACCGTTGCTATTGACACGATTATCAATCAAAAAGAATTTTACGATAGAGGCGAGCCTGTATATTGTATATATGTGGCTATTGGTCAGAAAGGGTCAACAGTAGCGGGGATTGTTAAGAAATTAGAGGATGCAGGAGCAATGGCATATACAACGATTGTTGCGGCAAATGCGTCAGATGCGGCTCCAATGCAATTTTATGCACCAATGACGGGAGCAGCAATTGGAGAATATTTTAGAGATACTGGTAGACCAGGTTTGATTATTTATGATGATTTATCTAAACAAGCGGTTGCATACCGTGAAGTATCGCTTCTTTTAAGAAGACCTCCGGGTCGTGAAGCATATCCAGGTGATGTATTTTACCTTCACTCGAGATTATTAGAGAGAGCTGCAAAAGTTATTTCTGATGATACGATAGCAAAAGAAATGAATGACCTTCCTGAATCTTTAAAATCTAAAGTTAAAGGAGGTGGTTCGCTAACGGCACTGCCGATTATTGAAACGCAAGCAGGTGATGTCTCGGCATACATTCCAACCAATGTGATTTCTATTACGGATGGTCAAATTTTCTTGGAGTCAGATTTGTTTAACTCGGGTATTCGACCAGCTATTAACGTTGGTATTTCTGTATCACGTGTTGGAGGTTCTGCACAGATTAAATCGATGAAAAAGGTTGCTGGTACTTTAAAACTTGACCAAGCGCAATACAGAGAGCTTGAAGCCTTTGCAAAGTTTGGTTCAGACCTTGATGCCGCTACTAAATCTGTTTTAGATAAAGGGGCTCGTAACGTTGAGATTTTGAAGCAAAAAGAAGGTGATCCGTTTACTGTTGAAAGACAAATTGCTATCATTTATGTTGGTACAAAAGGGTTAATCCAAAATGTTCCAATCAATAAGGTGAAAGAATTCGAGAATGAATATCTAGATTTCCTTGAGGCAAAGCATGCTGATGTAATGGCATCTTTAAAGTCAGGTAAATATACAGACGAGAATACAGCAGTGCTTGAAAAAGTGGCTAAAGAACTTGCAAGTAAATATTAAGAATCTAGCTTAGCTCACAAAAAAGTTATCGATGGCAAACTTAAAAGAGATACGAAATAGAATTTCATCCGTTGGATCTACAATGCAGATTACCTCTGCAATGAAAATGGTTTCTGCGGCAAAATTAAAAAGAGCTCAGGATGCAATAGTTCAAATGAGACCGTATGCTGTAAAGTTGAAAGAGATACTTACAAATTTAAGTGCCACTTTAGATTTATCTGAAAATGCTTTTTCAGAAGATAGAGAAGCAGGGAAAACACTAATTGTTGGAATAACTTCTAACAGAGGTTTGTGCGGTGGATTTAACAATAATATTGTCAAAAGCATCAAAGAAACTATTTCAACTGAATTCAACAATTCAGACGATGTTCATGTACTTTGCCTTGGAAAGAAAATCAGAGATGCCTACAAGCGATCTGAAAGATTCTATACAAATGAATATTTGACCGCGCGTGAAGATGTGTATGCCGATCTTACCTTCGATAACATCTCAGAGGTAGCTACTGAGCTAATGGAACTATACAAGTCGGGTGCTTTCAACAGAATATATGTTGTGTACAATCGATTTGTTAATGCCGCTACTCAAAAGGTAGAGACAGAACAATTCTTGCCTATTCAAGCTCCAGAATCTGAAACAGAGAACTCAGCTACGGGTGATTATATTTTTGAGCCATCGAAAGAAGAAATCATCGAGGACTTAATCCCTAAGTCTTTGAAAGTTCAACTTTTTAAGGCTATTTTGGATTCTAATGCTGCAGAGCATGGCGCGAGAATGACAGCAATGCACAAGGCTACAGATAATGCTAGTGAACTTCAAAAAGAGCTTAAATTGAGCTACAACAAAGCACGTCAGGCGGCAATTACTAATGAAATTTTAGAGATTGTTGGTGGAGCGGAAGCTTTGAATGCTTAAATTAGTGCAAAACACTCTTTATGGATTCCAATTTAAAAGTCCTTATAGTTGATGATCATAAGCTTATAAGTGAAGCATGGTCCTCACTTCTAAAGGATGCTCCAAACATTTTAGTAGTAGGAACGGCGGATAATGTCGATGATGCTTACACGATGTCAATGCAACACAAACCAGATATCGTATTAATGGATATAAATCTGGGAGAAGGCAGCGGTTTTGATGCTACTGAAAAAATCAACGACAGCTTACCCAAAACTCGTGTTATAGGACTTTCTTTGCATGACGACATCACTTATGTAAAAAAATTCCTCTCCATAGGTGCAAAAGGATATTTAACAAAGAATACCTCTAAAAGTGAATTGGTTGAGGCCATTCATAGTGTATATAAAGGAGAAACCTTCATAGCATCTGACATTAAGGATAGATACTTCACATCGCTTTTAAATGTTGATTCCGAAGCCAAAAAAGAATTGACTATGAAAGAAATTGAAATTGTAAAGCACATCGCTAAAGGGCTTACTTCTAAAGAAATTGCCGAAAAGCTTTTCATCTCTCATAGAACAGTTGAAACACATCGACACAATATTCTGAAAAAATTGGATATGCCTAATTCAGCGCAGCTTAGCAGTTGGGCTAAGGACAAGGGATATGTCTAAGGAAGCAATTCAGGTCTTACTTCTTTGAAATATTTATAAATATTTATCGTTTTCAATTTAGCTAAAGAAACGAAAGTCTAAGATTTCGTTTGTATTACAAAAAAGCTTTATGAAGACGTCTCATCTATTTTTTCTAAGTGTTTTATTTATTATTTTCGGATGCAGAAAAGTCAATAATACCTGTACTGTTGCTGACTATCCTGATGCTCCAAGTTCCAATTGGTATAACTTCTATGGAGGTTCAGGAGAAGAAGCCCACGGTCATTTTATACTGACCTGTTCTGATGGTGGGTATCTTCAGGTGGGTGAAACGGGATTTATTCCCAATTCAGCCAAAGTCTTAGTCGTTAAAATGGATCATGGGGGTGCGCTCCAATGGTCTAGGGAGTTTTCAAGCGGAACAGGTCACAATCTCGGTAATTCCGCATTTGAAGGAGACGATGGCTATTTTATTTGCGGCTCTCTAAATGAAAATAGTGCCATTATCAAGCTAAATAAATTAGATGGCAGTGTTGTTTTTGAAAAAACACATGACAATGGCGGAAGTGATGCTTTTGAGCATATAAGCGTTACTCCAGAAGGTATTATTGCGGTTGGATATGTTCAAGCCGAAGACAATTTAAATACCTTTTTTACCGAAGGCCAAGGATATCTTACTATTCTTGATGTAAACGGAAATAAATTAAGTGGGATTAATCTTGAAAATACAATGGCTCATGCCTATCGGATTAAAAAATTAGGGGCTGATTTTATGGTTTCCGGTCTTACAGAGGGAGCGAATGATTATGCACTTTTAAAGATTGATGCCTCAGGAAATATTATTTGGAATAAAACCTTTGGTGGCTCTAATTTAGACCATTGCTTTGCAATGGACTTGTCGACTGAAGGTGATATATTCCTCTCTGGGCATACCTTAACTGGGACTGAAAACTGGGATGCATATACCATGAAAATTGATTCGGACGGCAATCAGCTTTGGGAATCTAAAACCGGAAACCCTCGTGGCTTTGACCCCAAATACATCCACGATGAAGTTTGGGGAACAAAAGCAACTTCAGACGGTGGTTGTATTATTGCTGCTGGTACAGGTGATGAATATAGCGCCTATAAAAGACGTTGTGGCAATGATGGAGATGATTCCAATACCTGGCATGTTTATTTGGTGAAATATGATGGCAATGGTAATGTCCAATGGCAAAAAACCTATGGCGACGCTGATGGCAACGATTGGGCCGGAGAAGATATTGATTTAACTACAGACGGCGGAGCTATTGTTGCTGTAGACAATGGTTCTTTTGGTTTTCTTAAAATTTCGCCTTTTTAAATTTATGCATTGATGACGGTTAAAACACAAAATTATTTACTTCTTCTTTTTCTGATTACTTCGGTCTTATCATTGAAGGCACAAGACAAATCTGATATAGGATTGAATTACTCTTCTAATTTCACTTTTAGAACGCTAAAAACGCATGATACAGACTTTCAATGGCTCATTGATACTAGAAATGAGTACGAGCAGGCCAAATTTGGCTTTAATGTTGGAGGGACTTATACTTATCAGTTTGACAAAGGATTAACGATTTTCACGGGGATTCAGTATACTAGGTTTGGCAATAGAAGAAGCAATATTTTATTTCAAGGTCCAGAGATCGATGGAATAGGATCTTTTCAAAACAGCTATGGATACATTGGAGTTCCCCTTACAATGGGTTATACTTATGATTTTAAAGACAAATGGGAGCTTACGGCTGCGGTTGGAGCTATCCTAAGTGTTTTATTAGATGATCGAGGCTCATATATCATTCAGTGGTCGGATGGCACTGTAATGTCTGATACAGCTGTGAATTTTGACAACCCTCATGATTTTTATCGATTTCATCCTCTCTTTAAATTAAGTATTGGTATTCAATACAAGCTTAGGGATGCTTTTTATATGAAATTCGAGCCAAGCTTTCAATATTCTTTAATGCCAATAAAGGATGCGCCAGTTCATGAAAGATTATATAGTATTGGTTTGAATATGGGGATTCATTATATATTGGGTACTTCAAAAAAATAATCCTTCAAATAAATCAAAATTCATATTTGTTTGTTGTATCGATATATGCAAACGCCAACAACTGATTATATCTATAATTTTCCTACTGATTGGAATGCTATTCAAGATCGAATTGAGGCCATTGATCCAATTGAATATGCAGCGACACGTAATTATATGAATGGTGCATTGACTTTATTAGGGCCATATATCTCTCGTGGTGTTATTTCTACAAAGTCTATTTTCGAGCATATCAAGTCCTTGGATTTAGAGTGGAGGCCAACTGAAAAACTTGTTCAAGAATTGGCGTGGAGGGATTATTGGCAGCAGGTATGGGTGGAAAAGCAAAGTCGTATTGAGTCAGACCTTAATTTTGAGCAAAAAGCGGTTTTACATTCAGGTCTACCCGCTGCAATTGTTGAGGCAAATACTGGGATTGAAGCCATTGACGAAGCCATAAAAAGGTTTTATAAAACGGGTTATTTGCACAACCATATGCGTATGTATATTTCAGCAATATGTTGTAATATCGGGAAGTACCACTGGAGTGCACCAGCCATGTGGATGTATGCACACCTTCTTGATGGTGATTTGGCAAGCAATCATCTGAGCTGGCAATGGGTTGCCGGTACGTTTTCCAATCGAAAATATGTGGCGAATCAAGAGAACATCAATAAGTACTTCAACAGTGCTCAGCGCAATACTTTTTTGGATGTTCCTTATGAGGCATTTAACAATCTAGAAGTCCCTGCTGAGTTACTGCAAAGTAAAAATAGTATAACCGAAATCAATTACCCTGAGTCCATTTCACGTTTAGACCTAGAAGAGAAGAAAACTTTGGTTTACAATTATTATAATCTTGACCCATTATGGTATGAAGGAGAAGATGTACAACGTGTTTTATTAATTGAGCCTGCTGTTTTTGAGCGTTATCCAATCAGTCAAAAGTGTATGGACTTTGCAGTTGGACTTTCTGCTAATATCAAGGATATTAAGATTTTTGTTGGGTCCTTTACCTCACTTCAAGCACAATTAAAAGATTCAGAAATTGTATTCAAAGAACACCCGCTAAACACCCATTACCATGGTGTTCAAGAGGATCGAGACTGGATGACTTCCGTTAAAGGTTATTTTCCCGGGTTCTTTAAGTTTTGGAACAAAGCAAAAAAGGAGCTTGTTAAGTGAAAGAAGTAATGAACATTGTTTGGCTAAAGAGAGACCTGCGCTTGCAGGATCACCTTCCTTTTTTTGAGGCAGAACATGATTTAAAATGCAATTATCTGCCTATTTATATTATGGAGCCATCAGCCATGGCATATCAGGATTGCTCGTTACGACATTTACAGTTTGTATATCATTCTATTTTGGAGATGAATAGGGTCTTGAAGGCCTTTAACAGAAAGGTTCATCTTCTACATGGAGAGGCGATAGAGGTTTTTAATTTCTTAATAGAAAAATTTGACATCCAAAATGTATATTCCTATCAGGAGAGTGGTGTAAAAGTGACTTGGGAACGCGACAAAAATGTTTCTTCCTTATTTAAAAGAAAAGGCATTAAATGGACAGAATTTCAACGTGATGGAATTATTCGAGGTATTAAAAATAGAGTCAATTGGGACAAAAATTGGTATGCCGCGGTGAATTCTCCGCTGATATTGAATGTATACTCGCAGAATGAAGCTATTGAAAAAAGCTTTCCCTTTGACTTACCAGAAAAACTTCTAAAGTCACTGCAAAATTACCCTGAATCGTTTCAGAGGGCTGGAGAAAGTTATGCCATGCGTTATATAAGTTCCTTTTGTGAAGGACGTGGTTCGAACTACAGCCGTCATATTTCAAAACCTAAAGAGAGTCGAAAATCATGTGGAAGAATATCGCCTTACTTGGCTTGGGGTAATTTATCGGTGCGTCAAGCCGTTCAATTTGTTCGAAACCACCCAAACTATGATGCGAATAAGCGCAGTTTTAACAATCAACTTACGCGATTAAAATGGCGCTGCCATTTTATCCAAAAATTTGAAGTAGAGTGCACCTATGAAACGCATTGCGTAAACCGGGGATATGAAACCTTGGAATATGAAAGCAATCCTATATTTCTTGAGGCCTGGAAAAAAGGGCAAACTGGTTTTCCTTTGGTTGACGCTTGTATGCGTTGTTTGATTGCAACGGGTTGGATCAATTTTAGAATGCGTGCCATGCTCGTCTCTGTATTGTGTTTTCACTTGGATTGCAATTGGAAAAAAGGGGTGTACTTTATTGCACAGCAATTCTTGGACTACGAACCAGGGATTCATTTTCCACAATTTCAGATGCAGGCAGGAACGACTGGAATAAATACCATTCGGATGTACAACCCCATCAAGCAATCTCAAGAGCACGATCCAAATGGTGTATTCATACGTGAATGGGTTCCCGAATTAAAAAATATTCCCATTGAATTTATTCATGAACCTTGGAAAATGACAGCCATGGAAAAAGAGCTACATAATATAGGCAATGACTATCCCGAACCGATTGTAGATCTAACTGCAGTTGCGAAAATTGCAAGAGCAAAAATCTGGGGACACCGAAAGCACAAAGCTGTCAGAGCCGACAGTAAACGAATTGTCGAATTACATACTAGAAATAATGGAAAAAAGAAAAGCCGTTAACCTTATCTTCCCGCACCAGCTTTTTGAGAAAAACGCTTTACTTGATAATGATTGTGAAACGTATATTATTGAAGAGCATTTGTTTTTTAAGCACTACAAGTTTCACAAACAAAAGATTGCATTCCATAGGGCTTCAATGAAAGCTTACACTGATTTTTTGATGCTACAAAACACATCTGTAGTCTACATTGCTGCAACAAATGAGAAAAGTGATATCAGGGTTTTTTTAGAGGAGATTATAGCGTCAGGAGTTACTCAGATAAACTTTTATGATCCGGTTGACAATTGGTTGTCCAAGAGAATCAATTCTTTTTCAGATCGTATGCATGTAAATATGCTTGACACACCTTACTTTATAAATTCAAATGAGGATTTGAGTCCCTTCTTTAGAGCGGATAAAAAGTCTTTTTTTCAAACCACATTTTACAAGCAGCAACGCGTAAAACATAATGTTTTAATGGAAAAAGACGGAAGTCCAAGAGGAGGTAAGTGGACCTATGATGTTGACAATAGAAAAAAATACCCTAAAGGACAGCTGCCTCCAGTAATTCAATTTCCTAAATCAAGTTCTTACTGGGAGGAAGCCATGCAATATGTTGGAACTCACTTTAAAGAGTACCCCGGTAAACTTGATGCCAAACGGATCTATCCCGTCACGTTTGAGGAAACAAACGAATGGTTAGTGCAGTTTTTAAAGCAGCGTTTTGAGGAGTTTGGGATTTATGAGGACGCCATTGTAAAAGAGGAGATTTTTTTAAATCATAGTTTGCTGTCGCCACTCTTGAATTCTGGTTTGATTTCCCCGCGAGAGGTGATCAATCAAAGTATATTGTTTGCGAAAAAGAATCATATACCATTGAATTCTTTGGAGGGTTTCATCCGTCAAATTATGGGATGGAGAGAGTTTATTCGTGGGATGTATGTATGTAAAGGAAGCTTTTCCCGAACGCAAAACTTTTGGGGTTTTGAGCGAAAAATCCCAAAAAGCTTTTATGATGGTACAACAGGTATTGAGCCTGTAGACGACACGATAAAAAAAGTGTTAGCTACTGGTTATTGTCACCATATTGAGCGGCTTATGGTACTTGGTAACTTTATGTTACTTTGTGAATTTCATCCAGATGAGGTCTACCGTTGGTTCATGGAATTGTTCATTGATGCATATGACTGGGTCATGGTGCCTAATGTTTATGGGATGAGTCAATTTGCCGATGGGGGAACTTTTGCGACCAAGCCCTATATAGGTGGTTCTAACTATATCAAGAAAATGAGTAATTACGCTAAAGGGCCGTGGACTGAAATTTGGGATGGATTGTTTTGGCGCTTTATTTCTGTCAATCAAGATTTTTTCCTCAAAAACCCTAGGATGTCAATGATGGTTCATTCTTTTAATCGCATGTCACAAGAGAAGAAAGCAAGTCATTTAAAAAATGCAGCAGATTTTTTAGCTCAATTAGAAGGGAAATAATTAAGCTGAAAAATGTTTTTCGATTTGAGCTTCAACATAAGAACTGACTTCTTCATTTTCAACTTCTTCAAGAACCTCTCCTAAGAATGCCTTGACCAAAAGTTCTTTGGCAGCTTTTTCAGAAAGGCCCCTTGAACGTAGATAGAAAACAGCTTCATCATCTAGCTGTCCTGTCGTAGATCCATGAGAACACTTAACATCGTCCGCATATATTTCAAGTTCTGGCTTAGAGTTTACAGTCCCTGTATCACTTAATAAAATATTTGCATTTGACTGAAATGCATTGATTTTTTGTGCGTCTTTACGCACAAATACTTTGCCGTTGAAAACATTGGTCGCTCGATCATCAATAACTCCTTTGTAAAGCTCCTTAGAATAGCAATGTGCAACTTTATGGTCAACTGTGGTATGGTTGTCACAATGAGACTTTCCTTTTAGCGTATAAGCCCCATTCATGAATGTTTCACAATTGTTACCATTTACATTGATCTTTAAATCATTTCGAGTTAACCTTCCTGATAAAGGAAAGGTGTTCATAGTAAATGTGCTATTCGCCGCCTGATCAACATATTCTCGTTGTAAATCAAACGTATCAGCTCCGTTTTTTTGAATTTTGTGAATGCTCAGATTTGCATTTTCTCCCACATTTACATAGGTAGAAACATTAATAAAGCTTGCATTTTGTTCGGCGCCTTGAAAATTTAAAATAACAGTTCCTTTTGCCCCTTTATTACATTGAATAAACAATCTCGGAAAGATGGCTGAATTGGCTGTGTTTTCAAATATCAACTCTATGGTTTCATTTTCCGAATCGTCAAATTCAACTTGAATAGCGGAAGTACAATACAACGCGTTGAGTGCGTCAAAGGGATCGTCAGTAAAAAACTCTGGTAAGACATCCCAAGAAGTTTTGACTCCTGGAATAGCGGATTGACCTTCCGAAACTTGGCCATTTGTGATATGGATCTTTTTGGAACGATTAGCTATAGTGAAAGGCTCAGAAATCGGTATGTTTTTACCATCAAATACCAGCTTATTCAGGCCATTAACATTGGTATATTTCCAAGCTTCATTTTTCCTCGTAGGGAAGTCTGAATAGTTTAAAACGTTGTTCGCTTTTTCTTTTAAAGCATCGGAGATGTTTAGCGCCGTTGGTCGAAGCCCAGTCCTTAAAATGTCGAATTTGGTTTGTGTAAGCACTTCTTCCATTATTTATCCTACTTGGGTTTCTTCTTTGATCCAATCATAACCTTTTTCCTCTAACTCAAGAGCAAGGTCTTTATTTCCTGTTTTAACAATTTTTCCGTCATGAAGTACATGTACGAAATCTGGTACAATATAGTCGAGTAGCCTTTGGTAATGTGTTATGACTATGGATGCATTATCTGCAGATTTCAGCGTGTTTACACCGTTGGCAACAATTCTTAATGCATCAATATCTAAACCGGAGTCTGTTTCATCTAAAACTGCCAGCTTAGGATTCAGCATTGCCATTTGAAAGATTTCATTTCTCTTTTTCTCTCCTCCGGAAAACCCTTCATTTACAGATCTTGATGCAAGCTTACTGTCAAGTTCAACAATTTTAGATTTTTCACGAACCATTGCCATGAATTCTTTTGCCGATATAGGATCTTCACCCTTTGCTTCTCTTGTTTCATTAATGGCTGTTCTTAAAAAATTAACGTTTGAGACACCTGGAATTTCAACAGGATATTGAAACGCTAAGAACAACCCCAAATGTGCTCTTTCTTCTGTCGAAAGGTCCAAAAGATCCGCTCCTTCAAAGGTAACCTCACCTTCGGTGATTTCATATTCTTCCCGTCCCGCTAAAATACTTGCGAGTGTGCTTTTCCCAGCCCCATTAGGACCCATTATGGCATGAACTTCTCCTGCATTAACAGTTAAGGTTAATCCTTTAAGAATTTCTTTGCCTTCTATATTGGCATGTAAATTTTTGATTTCAATCATATTATTTTGATTTAGCCTACAGAGCCTTCAAGGCTGATAGCGAGTAATTTTTGAGCTTCAACAGCAAATTCCATTGGAAGCTGATTTAATACCTCTTTACAGTAACCATTGACAATCAGGCTAATGGCTTTTTCTTCTGATATCCCGCGCTGTTTACAATAAAAAAGCTGGTCTTCACCAATTTTTGAAGTAGTCGCCTCATGCTCTATTTGTGCACTAGGGTTCTTACATTCGATGTATGGAAAAGTATGTGCGCCACAATGGTCTGTCATTAATAAAGAGTCACATTGTGAGAAGTTTCTTGATTTGTGCGCGTTTTTGTGGATTTGTACCAAGCCTCGGTAGGAATTTTGAGAGTCTCCCGCTGAAATACCTTTAGAAATAATAGTGCTTTTGGTATGCTTGCCAAGATGAATCATTTTTGTACCTGTATCCGCTTGCTGGTGATTGTTTGTAACTGCCACAGAATAAAATTCACCAACAGAATGGTCACCTTTTAAAATGCAAGATGGGTACTTCCAAGTAACAGCTGAGCCAGTCTCAACTTGTGTCCAAGATATTTTTGCATTTGTTTCACAAAGCCCTCTTTTTGTTACAAAATTGAATACACCACCTACACCATTTTTGTCTCCTGGATACCAATTTTGAACAGTAGAATATTTAATCTCGGCATCTTTAAGCGCCTTTAGCTCAACAACGGCGGCATGCAGCTGATTTTCATCTCTTTGAGGTGCAGTACATCCCTCAAGATATGAGACATATGCACCTTCATCAGCAACCACCAATGTTCTTTCGAATTGACCTGTACCACCTGCATTAATTCTGAAGTAGGTAGATAACTCCATAGGACAACGCACCCCTTTCGGGATATAACAAAAGGAACCATCTGTAAAAACAGCAGCGTTCAAAGCGGCATAAAAGTTATCAGTGTGCGGAATAATGGTGCCCATATGTTCTCGCACAAGCTCTGGATACTCTTGAACAGCTTCTGAGAATGAACAAAAAATAATACCCAGTTCTTTTAACTTTGATTTAAAAGAGGTAGCCACTGACACAGAGTCCATAACAAAGTCTACTGCTACTCCTGTAAGTCGTTTTTGTTCTTCCAAAGAAATCCCAAGCTTAGCCATGGTCTCCTTCATTTCAGGGTCTACATCATCCCATGACTCATATTTTTTTGTTTGCTTTGGAGCTGCGTAGTATGTTATTTTTTGAAATTCTGGCTTTTTGTAGCGAACGTGAGCCCAATCTGGCTCAGACATTGTCAGCCAGGTTTTGTAGGCATTAAGTCTATAGTCAAGAAGCCACGCTGGTTCTTCTTTTTTCGATGAAATCAATCGAATAATATCTTCATTTAAACCAACCGGTATTGTTTCCGTTTCTACATCAGTGACAAAACCAAATTTGTAGTCTTGGTTTTCAAGGTCTTTAGCCAATTCATTTTCTGTATACTGTCCCATAGTTGTTTAAAACTTAATTAAACTGAAAATGACTCACCACATCCGCAAGTTCTATCGGCATTGGGATTTTTAAAAACAAATCCTTTACCATTTAGACCTCCCGAAAAATCAAGCGTAGTCCCCAATAAATACAAGTAACTTTTATTGTCGACAACGACTTCAATGCCATTGTCTTCAAAGCTAGAATCTCCTTCTTTGCGTTCGTTGTCGAATGTAAGTTGATACATTAAACCCGAACATCCACCACCTTCGACCCCCACGCGAATAAAAAAGCCACTCTTGCCATCATCTTCCATGAGGCGAATCGCTTGTTTTTTTGCAGACTCTGTAACAGTTATCATACTTATCGTCTATTTAGATTTATTTTAAATAACCTTAATTGTAAGTGCAAAAATACTACATTTTACTCAGTGCAACAAAATTCTCAATAAACCTATATCTTAAACATTTCAATTCCGAACTTGTTTTGCTTTCATGGAAAAGAAAACATTAATTATCGGTGGTACAAAAGGGATTGGACAAGCCTTGGTTGATCAACTAAATGGTCATGATTGCTATACAATTTCTCGCGGTGCTTCCAATCGACCTAATCACTTCGCTTTAGACGTTTTAAGTGATGACCTCCCTGAAATTGAGGGATTAACTGGATTGGTTTATTGTCCAGGATCGATAAATCTCAAACCTTTTCATAGACTATCCAGAGAAGATTTTTTAGCTGATTATGAAAAAAATGTACTAGGAGCAGTTCGCGTACTTCAGTTTTATTTTCGCACACTCAAAAAAAATAAAGGTGCTGTTGTCCTTTTTGGAACCGTAGCAAGTCAACAAGGAATGCCTTTTCATGCATCCATTGCTGCAGCTAAGGGTGGACTTGAGTCTTTAGCACGAAGTTTAGCAGCAGAGTGGGCGCCTAGTATTCGCGTGAATATTGTAAATCCTTCTTTAACCGATACACCATTAGCAGAGGCCTTGTTGAGCACAGAGCAAAAAAGAGAAAATGCTGCGCAACGTCATCCATTAAAGAAAATCGGAAGCCCTTCAGATATTGCCAAAGCGGCCATATTTTGTTTAGAAAACGATTGGTTAACAGGCCAGTCAATTGGCGTAGACGGTGGAATGTCCACAGTGAGAGTTTGATTATATTTGCCTCTAAAATTTTAAATGAATTCATTTGAAGAGCTCATATGGTTGACAGGTGCTTCATGGAAGCTATCTGTTTATCTCCCATTTGTTATTTTCCTTTTTGTAAGTCTTTTTGTGGCATTTTTTCTATTTAGAAAGATCAGCGCCAAGCTGCCAAGGTTTGCTTTAATTGGAATTGTAGGCATATTGCCAGTATCCATTTATTTTGCCTGTTTTCCAATTTACCGTTCTGACATTAAAAATGATTATCGAAAGCTAAATTTGAAGCAACGTTCAGTACGGACTCAATCAAGTTTAGAGGTGATGACATTGCCGAATTGTCCCTATTGTGTTGAATCTATTCCAGCTATAGCGAGGCTAAAGAAAAGAAATCCAAATTTACAAATCCAGTACAAGATTTTATCTTCACAAAAAAACGGAGGTCATGTGGCTTCTCTTTTAAAGAAATTTCAAATCAATTATTCATTTGTGGGCAATACAAACGAAATAAAAAAAATAACAGGAGGTTCTTTTCCTTCTTTTGCGTTTTATGAAAAAGGGAAAAAATCAATTTTGACTTGGAATAACAATTCCTTTGGGAGCTGCGCTTTGGATTATATCGAATCGAATTAAAAAAGTTTAGCGTTTTTTCTTTCTTCGGTTCTCAAGCCACGTTGGCATTTCTTTTTTTACTTCTGGTTCGACTAGCTTTTCTAATAAATCAGGGCGATTGGCTTTGGTAAGCTTTTTCTTTATCCAAGATCTGTTTTCTTTCTTGTACCAGAAGAAGAATTTATTCTGATCTTGCTTCTCTTCTTTTGTTTTCACCGTTTCAACTGGTTTAAGAGTGTATGGATGCACCCCTGCGTAATAAATTACTGTAGCAACAGTCATGGGTGTAGGTGTGAAGTCTTGAACTTGCTCAAGTTGAAAGCCCATATCCTTCGTTTCTGCAGCTAAATTTGCCATGTCAACCTCATCGCAGCCTGGGTGAGATGAAATAAAGTAAGGAACAAGCTGTTGGTTGATCCCTTTTTCTGCCGAAATTTTATCGTACTTCTCCTTAAATTTGTGAAAATATTTAAAGGATGGTTTACGCATGACTTTTAGCGTTTTGTCAGAGGTATGCTCAGGAGCTACTTTTAATCGACCACTCACATGTCTTGTGATTACTTGTTCGATATATTCGTCATGATTGCCGTCCTCATTATTTTTATTAAAGTCATCTACTAGAAGGTCGTATCGAATACCCGAACCAACAAAAGCTTTTTTAACTTCTGGAAGCGCATCTACTTTTCGATAAAGCTCTGTCATAGGTTTGTGAGAAGTATCAAGATTGTTACAAATTACAGGATGAATACAACTAGGAGAAACACACCGTTCACAAATTGCTTCATCTTTGCCTTTCATTTTATACATGTTTGCTGAAGGCCCTCCTAAATCCGATATATATCCTTTGAAATCCGGATGGGCCGTGACCTTATCTACTTCAGAAAGAATAGACTTTTCGCTTCTGGAAGCAATGAACTTTCCTTGGTGTGCGGAAATCGTACAGAAACTACAGCCTCCAAAGCATCCCCTGTGCATGTTTACAGAGAATTTAATCATATCATAGGCAGGAATGTTTCCTCTTTTCTTGTATTTGGGATGAGGTTCTCTAGTGTAGGGTAAATCAAAAGAAGCATCTATTTCTTTTTCTACCATTGTTTTATAGGGAGGGTTGATGACAAGAACTTGGTCTCCTATATCTTGTGTAATCCTGTTGGCCTGCCACTTGTTAGATTCAACTTCGACAACCTTGAAGTTTGCTGCATATTTAAGCTTATCATTTAAACATTCCTCATGGCTTGCTAAGGAAATGGTATTCCAGTTTTTGACTTTTGGCAGATCGTTTGACTTTTCTTGAAGGAAGGCAAACTGTTTAATGGTTTTTAAGTGCTCGAAAGGCACACCTTTCTTAAGAAGCCTTAATGCATCTCGCAAGGGTTGGTCTCCCATGCCATAAACGAGTGCATC
>Ga0206131_10003563_pt1 | contig 17831 bp, 19 predicted proteins | sample Helgoland_Spring_FD_148636 | JGI IMG/M metagenome (GOLD analysis project Ga0206131, IMG submission 148636) | Pelagic subsurface seawater microbial communities from Kabeltonne, Helgoland, North Sea - Helgoland_Spring_Bloom_20160517_1 | ecosystem: Environmental > Aquatic > Marine > Epipelagic ...
TCCGCTGAGTTCGTCGAGCATGGCCACCTTTTCCGCGACCCGCATTGGCTCATTCCACGGCATGATCACCGCTGCAGTGCCGACATCGATACGCGATGTCTTACCAGCGATGTAGCTGAGCAACTGGGTGTTGTCCGGGCAAAACGAGTAGTCCTCGAAGTGGTGTTCAACAGCCCACACCACGTCGAAGCCCAGATCTTCGGCCATCAGCGCGAGCTCGACCTCGTCGGTGTACACCTGACCATCGGTGATGTTGTCCCAGCCATAACTCGGGAAGAAGTGTTGCGTTCCTACGTCCATACCCGAACGCTACGTCAGTACAAGCTTCCGCACCCAAGTTGGTTCACGCCGGTGTGTGACACAGCTGTTTCGAGCCTGCGTCAGATGAGCGCTCGGATCGAGGTAATGAGGTCGGCGTTCACGGCGATGGGATCGGTGGACCGGCGAGCAGCGAACCGGCGCTCGCCTGGTAAACGAATACCATCCATGGCTCCGAGTTCGCTCAGGAAGTCTTCGCTGTGGTCTGCCCAACCCGGTCCAGCTAGGACTTGGGGTGACATGGCCAGGATGAATTCACCGCCAATCGCTGGTCCACCGTCGCGGTTGTCAGTCTTGCCGGTTTCGTAGCTGAAGTAGTCGCCCACCAGGCCAGCGGCCAGCAGCTCGATCATGGTGGCTATGGCCGATCCCTTGTAGCCGCCAAACGGCAGGATCACGCCGCCCTCGTGGACCTTCGTGGCATCGGTAGTTGGGTTGCCGTCGGCATCAAGGCCGGTGCCGGGTGGCAACTCATGGCCGTCGCGGGCAGCGATCCCGATGTCGCCCCGTGCTTTGGCTGCGCTTGCCATGTCGAACACATAGGGATCCTTCCCCGGCCGAGGGTAGGCGAACGCGATCGGGTTCGTACTGAAGAACGCCGTCTTCGCTCCAAATGGCGCAACCGTTGGCAGGTTGACCGTGCAGGCCAGGCCGACAAGGTCCTTTTCAGCGAGCGCTTCGACCTCGGGCCACAACGCGGCAAAGTGGAAGCTGTTGCGGATTAGCAGCACCGCAACTCCAGTTTCTGCGGCCGCGGCGGCGAGTAGGGGAGTGCCGTATTCGATGGCTAGCGGGGCGTAGCCGCGGTCACCGTCGATCCGGATCGCTGCCGCCGTCAGCTGCTCGTGTTTCGGTACGGCATGACCATTCGCCTTGCCGCTGCGTAATGAGGCCACATATCCGGGCAGTCGGAACAGCCCGTGTGACAGGGCGCCGTCGCGTTCGGCCGAACTGATTGTGCGGGCCGCTGCAGTGGCGTTCGCCTCGTCACAGCCATTGCTGAGCAGGCATGTTTTCGCCAGCTCATGGATCTCACCCTCGGTGAGTGTCACCGTCGTCATCACTGACCCCCAACTTGTCGAACCTGACGCCCGAGCATAGAAGCCAGAACGTCCGCCGTCGCCAGGTAACCGTTCAATCTCGCGAGCCGAACTGACCAGCTACGTTATGAACATGGCGAATGATGTGCATGCGGAATACGTCGACGAGTTTGGGATGGTCGGGCCGTTGCCTGCTTCAGACGGTCAGCGTCAGCCTCTCGACGCAGATGCGCCAACCGGCCCCGAGATCGGCAGTCGTTTTCCAGACTTCACATTGCCGAGCGCTTCGGGCCGCACCGTCTCGTTCCATCATGACCGGGCCGGACAGAGGGCCGCTGTCGTGTTCTACCGGTCTGCAGTGTGGTGACCGCCTTGTATGACGCAGCTGGTCGAGCTGCAGGCCGCGTTACCCAAATTCGCCGAGGCAGGCATTCGTTTGTACGCCATTTCTTATGACGAGATTGGAGCGCTTGCAGACTTCGTCGAGCACCACGAGATCACCTTTGACCTTCTGGCCGATCAGGGGTCAAAGGTCATTCGAAAGTTTGGCATCCTCAATCATTACGTCACGCCTGAACAGGTGCCATATCACGGCATCCCGTTCCCAGGTACTTACCTGATCGACGAAGACGGTGACGTCAGCGCCAAGGTGTTTCATCGATCGCTTGCACAACGTGAGAGTGCAGAGGGGCTCATCGACGCTGCCCTAGGCGAGATTCTGCTGCGTTCCGAAGGACCAACAACCGCCCACGCCGATGACTCGGGCATCGAGTTCTCGCTCACGTACCACGGAGGGGCAGGAGTACTCCGAGGCGGCACGATGCGGCGCCTCGTTATTCGGGTCGACCTGCCTGAGGGGCTACATATCTATGACGAGCCGGTGCCAACCGGCATGGTCGCTACCTCGTTCACGATCGTGGGTCCCGAGGGGTTACGAAGCCTTCCCGTCGAGAAACCACCCACCGAGTCACTCGACTTGCCTGGGGTCGGCGAACTCCAGGTGTGGAGCGACACCGCCGATTTTGCCATTCCCGTGTGGGCAGCCGACGAAATCGCCAGCCTGGTTCGGGCCGACAATCCCGGTTACGTGACTATCGAGGTCGACATCACCTATCAAGCCTGCGATGACCAGGCCTGCCGGCTGCCTCGGACCGAGCGGCTGGCAGTCGATGTGCCCGTCGGTTCCTATGTCGGTCCAGCACTGGGAGGAGGAGGCATGCCCGGAGCTGCCACGACCTCGATGGACACCGGCAAATGGCTTGGCGAAATGGTCAAGCGCGGTATCGCAGCTGCGCCTGATGCCGATGCTGCGGTGGCGTATCTGCACCGCACCCGCGACACGTTCGCAGCGGGCCCTCTCGGAGATTCTGTAACGGACTAAGAAACCGTCGAACCTCCGAGATAGGAACGAGCCAAGCTGTGGAAAGAGTTCGGGACCTCGGCCGTCGATAGCCGGATCGGATTGGGCACGAGTGCAAGATCGACGACGACCAACAGAATGTGGAACATACAGATCCAGTCCGCTGTCGTTGGTTTACAGGTGGGCCTCGAACTGGGCGTCTAGGGCAGCGGCGAACGCAGAGATATCAGGGCAGAGGTCGGGGTCCGCAAAGATGCCGATGGTGAGATCATCGCGATACGACGTGACCGCAACGCCGATTCCCATGTTTGGGCCCAACGGGACAACCGGCACAATCGTCTTCACCTCGGAACCCAGGAAATACATCGGTTGCCGTGGTCCTGGCACATTGGTCACGACCAGGTTGGCCATCCGTTGTATCGAAAGCAGGCGAGCGGCCCGCAATCCGGGAGCCGGAACATGATCGAGGGCGTCGAGTGCCAGCGCGACACCTTCGCCATCGTGTGATGTCTTCAGCCGGTGCATGCGATCGCGCACGAGTTGTACTCGGCGTTCCCACGCCGGTGCACCGACAGGCAAGGTGACGAGCACAGCGCCAACATGATCGAGATGGCCATGGGTGTAGACGATCGTGTCTACAGGGTCGGTGCTCCACGATCGGATCGCCTCAACCACGGCTGGCCCTTTGCCCTCGACGCTGGTGTCGGATATGACCAAACCAGCACCGGTGTCGACCACCACCGAGTGGCTGAATGACTCCACAATGGCCACATTGTCGGCAAGTTCACTGACCCCTTCGGTAATTCGATTCGGAGGCGTATCCAGAATGCCGGTGTCGATAATACGGGTGGACAGGTCGATGGGATGTTCGCTCACGCGCCCAGCTTCGCACGGTCGCAACCTCCGCCAACCAGGTTCACCCATCTGAATTGTTACCTCCCCCCGGGGAGGTAACAATTCGAGCGGCTAGGACTGCGGGTGATTGCCTAAGATGCGGTCAGCGGCGACGAGCACGGCGATGCGGCCGTCTTCGACCATCGCCCGGTCGTACTCGTCATAGTCGTCATGGGTGCCGCCTGCGGCCTGATAGATCTCACGAAGCAGCAGACGAAGCTGATCGGCGTCGTAGTTGTCCGGGAGGTTATGGGGCCCAATGAGGTCGGCAGGGCCGGTTACAGCGACCCAGTTCCAGCCTCGGCGAGCCGACACCGTGACCTGTGAGCCCCGGCGGACATGGCCAACACGGGCAGCGCTACCGCGGGACACGAGCGCAACACATGACTGGCCGTGCACCGGGTGAGTGATCACGCCACAGTTGACGACGCTTGACAAAACCCGACCGTCCGCTTGGGTCGTGCTTACCGTTGCCAGCCCGGTTTCCGAGGCCAGAAAACTCTTCATCACTTCGATGTTTGACATGATCGGACCGTAGTGGGCGAAGTACCGATCCTGCCGGTCAGTACCCCAGGTAGGTGCGAACGAGCTCGACGATTTCGTCGGTGCCTTTGGGGGAGTGGTTGCCCGCAACCCACTCGACAGTGGTGGCAGCAGGGATGGCTGGCACATGTTCTGCGAACTCGTCGGGTTTCCCGAAAGGATCCTTCTGGCCGGATACGAACAGCGTGGGCACTGAGATGTCCGCGAAGTGTTCGGTGCGAAGTTTCTCGGGTTTACCCGGCGGGTGGAGTGGGTATGACAACAACACCAGTGCTGCGGCTGGCAGACCCTCGGCCACGGCGACTGAGCATGATCGCCCGCCGAAACTGCGACCGCCATAGGCAAGCTTTTTTGGCGCTACGCCAAGTTCATCGGCAAATTCGGCGCCCGCAGCGATGATCTTCTTCACTGCGTTTGGGACGCTGGTGGTTGCCAACGTGAGCCGCAGCACCGGTAGTTCAGGAATCCCGTCTTCGATCGCTTTCAGTGTTGGATGATCGCGGTCGGCGCTGGCGCCTGGGGTGATCACTATACCGGCGGGTCGGGTGCGTTTCGTGAATGACCTAATCGTGGAAGTACTGGTCTTGGAAGCACTGCTCATCGCTGCAGAGTAGTGATGGCGCTACCCCAACGCTGGTGACTGGTGCATACGAGTGCCCACGGACTATTCGGCGCCAACTCAGCCAGTGTTGCGTTCAGCGACGGACAACTGGTTGAGAGGGCTGTCGATAGGTCCGAGGTCATCTGGGGCGAGGTGCCGGCTTGGGCGCCATCTGTGTGGTTCGTGATCGTATGGCACCCGGGCGGTGACGCCTCGGAGGCCGAGCTCGGCGGGTTCGGGCGGGCCCCGATAAAGAGTGTAATGCTGAGCAACTACCCGCTCACGTTGCACTCAACGATGCCGCAATGCTGGGGTCTGCCAGGCGATTCTGCATCAGAACGACACTGCCTTAGAAAATCAGGTTTGTCAGGACACAGATGTGTCGGCCGCGTTCATCGATGCACCTGCCAGCCCATATCGAACAGCTGCGCAACCTTCGGGGCTGAGGTCTTGCTGCATCAGAAGGCGAGTCGTGTGTTGGAGCGGACCAGGTCAGCGGCAACGCTTCGAGTCGTGAGTGACAATGCAGCCCGCCCGCGGGCCACACTGGTTGGGTGACACGCGAACGCGACCGGCCATGGATGATGCGGACCTATGCCGGACATTCCACACCCGAAGCCTCAAATGCGCTGTATCGCAGCAATCTTGAGAAGGGCCAGACCGGCCTGTCCATAGCGTTCGACCTGCCGACACAGACCGGGTATGACCCCGACGACATCCTTGCGGCGGGTGAGGTCGGCAAGGTCGGCGTGCCGATCGTGCATCTTGGGCACATGCAGACGCTGCTCGACGGGATCCCTGTTGGCCAGATGAACACGTCGATGACGATTAATGCGCCGGCGTCATGGCTCCTTGCGTTACACATCGCCAATGCTGAGACCCAGGGCGTTGCGCGTGCCGAGTTGCGAGGCACCACGCAGAACGACATCGTCAAGGAATACCTGAGCCGGGGAACGTACATCTTCCCGCCTGAACCAAGCCTGCGATTGATCGTCGACATGATCGCGTTCTGCGCCGCAGAAGTGCCTGCGTGGAACCCGATCAACATCTGCAGCTACCACCTCCAAGAAGCTGGTGCCACACCGGTCCAAGAGTTGTCGTTTGCACTCGCTAATGCGATCGCTGTGCTGGACGCTGTTCGAGCCAGCGGGCAGGTCGCCGATGATGCGTTCGGTCAGGTTGTAGGGAGTGTGTCGTTCTTCGTCAATGCTGGCATTCGATTTGTCGAAGAGACGGCCAAGATGCGTGCGTTTACCCAGATGTGGGAACAGATTACCCGCGACCGGTACGGCGTGACGGACCCGAAACAGCGTCGGTTTCGTTATGGCGTGCAGGTCAACTCGCTGGGCTTGACCGAGTCCCAACCCGAGAACAATGTGCAACGAATTGTGCTCGAAATGTTAGGCGTGACCTTGTCCAAGGATGCTCGGGCTCGGTCGATCCAGCTGCCAGCCTGGAACGAGGCACTAGGTCTGCCACGCCCGTGGGATCAACAATGGGCGCTTCGTATGCAGCAGGTGTTGGCGTTTGAAACCGACCTGCTCGAATACGACGACATCTTCGCTGGCAGCCACGTGATCGAGGCGCTCACGTCAGATCTCATGACCGAAGCCTGGGCCGAACTCGACGAGATCATCGAACGGGGCGGAGCGTTCGCTGCGATCGAGGACATGAAACGTTCGCTCGTTGAATCAAACGCTCGCCGGGTCCGATCGATAGAGACTGGTGAGATCGCCGTTGTTGGGCGAAACCACTTCACCGAGTCCGAGCCATCGGCGCTCGGCGGTTCCGAAGCGATCCTGCGCGTGGACCCACAGGTCGGAGAACAGATGGTTGCCGACGTCGAACAGTGGCGCACGAGTCGTGATCGTGCCGCTGCAGAAGCGGCGATCGACGAGTTGCGCCGGGTGGCAAGCGGCACCGAGAACATCATGGCAGCCACTATCGAATGTGCTCGCGCTGGCGTCACCACGGGGGAGTGGGCGCATGCGTTGCGAGGTGTCTTCGGCGAATATCAGGGGCCTACTGGGGTCGCTCAGGCAGCCGCCGTCGGCACAGCCGCCCTTGGAGTATTGGCGAACTTCCACCAGGGTCTTGCCGACGGCCCGCCCAAGGTACTGATCGCCAAACCCGGACTCGACGGTCATTCGAATGGCGCCGAACAGATCGCGCTCGCAGCCAGAGACAGTGGGATGGAGGTCGTCTACCAGGGCATTCGTCGCACACCAGATCAGATTGCAGCCACCGCCCGCGACGAAGACGTTGACTTGATCGGGCTTTCGGTTCTCTCCGGCAGCCATGTCGAACTGGTGCCAGCGGTTCTTGCGGCACTTGCCGCAGTTGGAGTGCATGCACCGGTCATCGTTGGCGGGATCATCCCCGGCGAGGACCACGAGGCGTTGCGCTCAGCAGGCGTCGCTCGGATTTACACCCCGAGCGACTACGAAATCGGCGCAATGATGAGCGACCTCAGCGAACTTGCCCTGGCCGCACGAGCCTGATGGCGGACACGTGTCACTGACCGGCGTCTCGGGGCATATCACGAGCTGACGGGGCTCGGAAGTCGGACGCTCTTGCGTGTGTCGGTAGTCACGGCCGGCGGCTGGAAACCGCATGATGATGCGGGTCTACTGACTGTGCTGAATCTTGACTCGGCGGGTGTGGAATAGTGAGCATGTGTGCTCGTTGTAATCACGTAATCCAACCCACTTGCGAGGTATGCGTGTCCACGATTAACAGCACAACTCTCCCCCTTCTTCCCATTCCCAATGGCGTGTTCTTCCCCGACATGGTCGTGACCGTCGAAGCCCAAAGCCCAGGTGCCCGGGCCGCGTTTGAAGCCGCCGCCGGCACCGATGGCAAGGAACTGGTCGCTGTCCCCCAATCTGGTGGGGACTATTCAACGATCGGCATCGTCGTTCGCATCGAACAACATGGCCAGCTTCCTGGCGGCGGCGAAGGAGCGGTGTTACGGGGCCTACGTCGCGTACGAATCGGCCAGGGGGAGACCGGCACCGACGGCGTACTCCATGTGACCGTGACCGAGGTCGAAGAAGGTGAAGCGACCGCAGAAGCGAAGGCGCTGGCAATCGAATATCGAGGCACCGCAATGGAGTTGCTTCGTTTGGTGGGCGGCAGTCGGCTTGTTGGCATGCTCGACGGCGTCGAAGACCCGGGGGCGCTTGCCGACACGATCGGGCTATGGCCAGACCTGGGCGATGATCGCCGCCGGGAATTGTTCGAAACGATCGACCCGACTGAACGCATCACCAAGGCCCTTGTCTGGGTCAAGGAAGCGTTGGCCGAGGCCAACGTGAACCACGACGTCAACTCGACGGTGCGTGAAGGTTTCGAAAAGGATCAGCGAGAAGCGATCCTTCGCCGACAGATGGCATCCATCCGTGAAGAACTCGGCGAAGTCGACGACGATGACATCGCCGGGTATCGGGCCCGCATCGCCGACGGTGAACTGCCCGAGGTCGTCGCCAAGGCAGCCGAGAAAGAGATCACCAAACTCGAACGGATGGGCGACCAGTCGATGGAGTCAGGCTGGATTCGTACCTGGCTCGAGACGGTCTTCGAACTACCGTGGAACGAACGGACTCAAGACAAACTCGACCTGGATGATGCTCAGGCACAACTAGATGCTGACCACACTGGCCTGGACAAGGTCAAGGAACGTATTGTCGAATTCCTGGCTGTGCGCAAGCTGCGTTCTGAACGCGATGTCGACGAGACCGGCAAGGCCGGTGGCACCATCTTGGCCCTCGTCGGCCCTCCCGGCGTGGGCAAGACGAGTCTGGGCGAATCGATTGCCGAGACCATGGGTCGCAAGTTCGTGCGCATGTCACTCGGTGGCATCCGTGACGAAGCAGAGATCCGCGGCCACCGCCGGACCTATGTCGGGGCGCGCCCTGGTCGCCTTGTTCGGGCACTGACCGATGCTGGCACCATGAACCCCGTCATCTTGCTCGATGAGATCGACAAGGTCGGCAATGATTGGCGTGGCGATCCATCGTCTGCGCTGCTCGAAGTACTCGATCCAGCCCAGAACGCCACGTTCCGTGATCACTATCTGGAGACCGAACTCGACTTGAGCGAGGTTGTCTTCATCGCCACCGCCAATGTGCTTGACACGATCCCCGCACCGCTGCTTGATCGTATGGAGATCATCAGTCTCGAGGGTTACACCGAAGACGAGAAGGTCTCCATCGCACGCGACCACCTGTTGCCTCGGTTGTATAAACGCAACGGCGTGAGCGCGGACGAAGTCGTGATCAGTGACGACATCGTGCGCACCGTCGTTGGTGACTTCACCCGTGAGGCTGGGGTCCGTCGTCTTGAGCAACGGCTCGACCGGCTGATGCGCAAAGGCGTCAGTGAACTCGTACGTAGTCCCGACGTCGATGTCATCACGATCTCGGACGGCGACCTGCGACCTGCGCTCGGGCGCTCTGCCTCTCGAGACCTGCCAGCAGACCGCATCGTCATTCCCGGTATCGCTACTGGACTCGCGGTGACCGGCGCTGGTGGCGACGTGTTATTTGTTGAAGTTTCGGCGAGCGATGCCGAGCCTGGTCTGACCTTGACCGGTCAGCTCGGCGATGTGATGAAAGAGTCCGGCCAGATCGTGCTCTCCTATCTGCGAGCAAACGCGGCAGAACTCGGTATCGAGGATCCTTTAAACAAACGGTTCCACGTGCACTTCCCAGCTGGTGGGATTCCGAAGGACGGTCCGTCAGCCGGTGTCACCATGACCACTGCGTTTATCAGTCTGCTCCGAGACCAGGCGATGCGATCCGACGTCGCCATGACCGGCGAAGTCACGCTGCACGGTCGAGTGCTGCCAATCGGCGGTGTCAAGGAGAAGGTCCTGGCTGCCCACCGAGCTGGTGTCACCCATGTGATCCTGCCCGAAGGGAACCGTGAGGACGCCGAGGACATCCCCGAACACGTACTCGATTCGGTCGAACTGCACTTCGCCGCAACCATTAACGACGTCATCGCCGTCGCGTTCGACTCGTCGACGTCATGGAGGGTCTGACCCCTCATGACGTGACCCCTGATGACGTGGGGTAGACCGTGTGCTTCCATCGACGGCACGAGCATCGCCATCATGCAGGAGATGCGTAACTTCCTTGCACTGATGGTCTGTAAGGGTGCGTTGGTAACCACATGTGGAGGTTCACCTGCGACAATCGCGGATCAGCCTCCACACATGCGTGCAGGGTTAGACCCAGAGGCGGTCGCAGACGTTGAGCCATAGCTGGGTGGTGAGTTTGAGCGATTCGATATCAATTCGTTCGTTGTTGCCGTGAAAGCGGTTCTGGAACTCGGAGAACGAGACCTTGTTGCTCAGCAGCCCGGCGCCATAGGCAGGCACCCCCCGAGCACGAAAGAAACGGGCGTCGGTTCCGCCGGTCACGATCGACGGCACCACCCGGGCATCGGGATAGGCAATCTGGATGGAATCGGTTAATGCCGACCACAGCGGTGTGTCGGTCGACGACAGCGCTGGCCCTTGTGCCTCGTCGTACTTGCGATGGATCGTGACCGAAGGAAGTAGGTCCTCGCCGATGATCGCGCGCAGATGGCGATCGGCATCGTCGTCGTCCTCGCCGGGGAGCACCCGGATGTCGACCATAAGGTCCGCATGATCGGGAACGGTGTTGTCTTTTTCGCCGCTGTTCAAGACGTTCGGACTAAACGACATCTGGCAACACGAGTGCAGATTACGAGCCATACCCATAGGCAGTTCTGCCAACGCATCGTCGATGTGCGCGGGGTCGAGCAGTCGTCGTTCGGTGTCGGCGTCGAAACCAAGTGCCCGCACTCGATCTCGGAACATCTCATCTATCCGCGGCGCAATCTCGTACTCGGCCATCCGAGCCACGATCTTTGCCGCCTTGATCAGCGCATTGTCGGTTCCGTAGGGCATGGAACCGTGGCCGGGTGAGCCAGCGATCTCAAGATGACGGAAGGCGCCGCGCTTCTCGCCGTTGGTGAGCAACACGGTGGTGCCGTCGTCGGTGAACGAGGGTGTGCCGCCGTACTCAGTCAGTACGTAGTCGGACTTGATGGCATCCCAGTCGTTCTCAATGATGTGTTTTGCGCCAAGGACACCGCCGGCTTCTTCATCGGCCACCGCGAAGTAGATGATGTCGCCGGGGTAACGTTTGCCCGACCGTACGATTTCGCGAAACGCCACCAACATCGACGACGTGACGTTCAACATATCGACAGCGCCGCGGCCCCAAACCTCGGGTGTGCCGTCGGCCGACGTGATCAGTTCACCACCAAACGGGTCATTGTCCCAGCCCTCGGGACTCACGGGCACAACGTCGGTATGGCCCATCAAACACAACGACGGCGCATTCGGGTCTGTGCCCTCGTAGCGGGCGATAAGCGATGTCCGGTTCGGCTCCGGCTCGAACATTTGAAAGTCGATGCCTAGGCCGTCGAGCTGGTCTCGAACCAGCCGGGCATTTCGGTCCTCTTGACCTGACTCAGGCGTGCCCTCGTTCACGCATTGGTTGCGGATCATCTGCTGCAGCAGGTCCACGGTCTCGTTGGTCAGCGTGTCGATCGGCGTTGCCATGTCTCCAGTATGGCCCAGGGAGCGATGGGTGGTAGCGAACAACGGTGCGTGGATGGCGACGATCACGACGGTGACAATCGAGGCAGAACGCCTCGTGGAGCGACGCCTCTTCGGTGAATACCAGGGCGGTGTCGAGTGGCTTCTCACCGGCACCGATGTCTGCCCGTGATGCAATGACCTTGCCACCGAGCTTGTGCAGCTTGACCCGATCTACCAAACGCCTGGTCTCCCACTGTTCGCCCAAGCTGACGATGACGCTCGGTTGGACGGCGCTCGCTTCCGGCTGATCTGGCCACTCCCTCTGCTGGCGAGATCAGCAGGCCGTTCGTGCGTCACCAAGGCCGCGGGATCGGTCTGGGACGGCGGCTGGCCGAGCAGCTCGTGGTCCACGCACATATGGCATCGATCTTGCGCCTCGTACTGAACACCCTGCCAACGATGGTCGAAGCCCACGCGTTGTATGCGGCCATGGGATTTGAGCCATGCACACCATATGTCGACGAAGCGCTTGACGGCGTGCTCTCTTTTCACTTTCGCTCTGGATGTCAGGTCTGCCTGACTGCGAATGGAATCAGGGCTCACGCATCGGTTAGGTTCTCTAACACTGCAACCGGGGGCTGCAGTTCGTGACAGCAATTAGGGGGGTGGGGTGAAGCGAAGTACGTGGGTGTCTGACCTGCACCGGGTTCGCGAGGGTCAACAGGACCGGAGTCGCAAGACGCAGGTAGCTCTTCTCGATGCCGCCGAGGAACTCTTCGCCGAGCACGGCATCGGTGGTGCCACGATCGCTGATATCTCATCCGCTGCAGGATGCTCCATTGGCGCCTTTTATCACCATTACCGCGACAAACGGGCGATCCAGTTTGCGCTCTTCGAACGGTATGCGACAGAACTCGACGAGACGGCCCGGCTTGGTCTCGACCCGAACCGCTGGGTCGGCGCAACGATTGCTGACATCTTGCACGGCTATGTCGAGCTGACGATGCATAACGATCGAGAACTACCAGCGCGATCCCGTTCGGCAGTCGCACTCAGCCAGGCTGAGCCTGAGATTCACGACCAGATGTTTGAGCTGAGCAGGCGACACGAAGCAGGTTTTAGTGAGTTGTTGCTTACCCGCAGCGACGAGGTCGGGCACGAGAACCCCCGGCTTGCGGTGGCCTTTGTGCTGGATCAGTTGGGGTCCATGATGCGGGTGCGTATGCACGAACGCGGCGCACCATCTGGTTTTGGGACTCACTCCGACGAAGAGTTCATCAGTCAAGCAATGTATTCGGTGTGTGCCTACCTTCAGATCGCGTTGCCCGTCGATTTGGGTTAGTCGATTTGGTTCGTTGTACAACGGAGCGACGTTGGTTCTCTGTTGATGGTCGCGGTGTATCTGCGACTGCACGTCGCGAAGGTGCGGTGGTTGCAAGAACGTAGCGGCTGAATGCCACGCGACGCGTCTGGGCCGACCACAATGGCGGGGTCTGGAACGCCCGGACATGATCCAGGAGAACGCCATGATTGATCGCCGCAACTTCTACATAAACGGCCAGTGGGTAGCCCCGGCTGTCGCCAACGACTTTGATGTCATCGACCCGTCAACCGAGCAAGTCTGCGCCACCATTTCACTGGGAGGCGAGGCTGACACCAACGCTGCGGTTGCCGCGGCCAAGGCAGCGTTTGGGTCGTGGAGCATGACCCCGAAGGGCGAGCGCATTGCGCTGCTCGAGAAGCTGCTCGAGATCTACAAGGCCCGTAGCCAGGAAATGGCCGAGGCCATTTCGATGGAGATGGGCGCTCCAATGGCCCTCGCCCAGACAGCGCAGGTCGGTGCTGGCGCCGCACACATCAAAAACATCATCCGTGGGCTTCAAGCATTCGAGTTTGAGCGTCCGCTCGGCGATCATGCGCCAGACAATGCAATCCTCTACGAACCCGTTGGCGTGGCTGCGTTGATCACCCCATGGAATTGGCCGATGAACCAGGTCACACTCAAGGTGGTGCCTGCGCTCGGTGTTGGCTGCACAATGGTTCTCAAACCAAGCGAGGTTGCCCCGCTGAGCTCTGCGCTCTTTGCCGAAATGGTCGACGAGGCGGGTTTCCCTGCTGGCGTATTTAACATGGTGCAAGGTGATGGGCCGGGTGTTGGTAGCCAATTGTCAGGCCATCCTGATGTCGACATGGTGTCGTTCACTGGTTCGACTCGGGCCGGCGTCGCGATCACTAAGAATGCGGCCGACTCGGTGAAACGAGTTGCGCTCGAACTTGGTGGCAAGGGAGCGAACATCGTGTTCGCCGATGCCGACGAAAAGGCCGTGACCCGAGGTGTCCGTCAGTGTTTCAACAACAGCGGACAGTCATGTAATGCTCCAACCCGGATGCTGGTGGAGCGTCCGCTGTACGACCAGGCAGTCGCCACAGCGCAAGAGGTTGCCAAGAAAACCGCCGTCGACATTGCGAGCAACGAAGGTCGCCACATCGGCCCAGTCGTGAGCAAGGTCCAGTGGGACAAGATCCAAGCTCTCATCTCTGCTGGGGAGTCGGAAGGCGCACGGTTGATCGCTGGCGGAACGGGCCGTCCCGATGGCCACGAAGCCGGCTACTTCGTGAAGCCGACCGTGTTCGCCGATGTTGACCCCGACATGACCATCGCTCGCGAAGAGATCTTCGGTCCGGTGCTGTCCATGACGCCGTTTGATACCGAAGAAGAAGCGATCGCCATTGCGAATGACACGCCCTATGGCCTCACCAACTATGTACAGACACAAGACAATGACAAGGCCCGGCGCGTGGCCCGTCAACTCCGTTCCGGCATGGTTGAGATGAATGGTCAGGCCCGCGGTGCTGGTGCGCCGTTCGGTGGTTATGGCCAGTCAGGCAACGGTCGTGAAGGCGGCGAATGGGGCATCGAGGAATTCTGCGAAGTCAAGTCGATCTCCGGGTGGAACGTCGACGCTGGTTAACGCAGTCTGAGTCTGACGCTGGGCAACATTGCCTGGCGGTGATCTGATCTCGTTGAGACAGAGGCCCGAATAGGGTCTCTGTCTCTCTGTCTCCCTCTGTCTCTCTTGCTGTCGGTGGATGGAGCCTCACAGAGAGGTTCAGGTCACCGACAGGGTCACCGGGATGCATGCCTTGCTAACCCTGGTGTGGTTGCACGGCAGTGCGTGTGCGCATGGTGCACGAGCTCCTAAGGTTGCAGGGCCGACATCTGGTCGGTGTAAGTAGCGAGATCGAAATAGTCTCGCCACAGCGTGATCAGCCCGTGTTGGTCGACATCGAAGAAGCCAGCGACGGGCAGTTCGAGCCACCCGTGACCAATCTTGAACCGGTCGACGCGTTCGTTGACGACCCGATTGCCATGTGTGATCTGTGAGCTGACTGGCCACGAGACTTCGCTGGCTGCGCCGAGAAAGTTATCTAGTACGGCGCGCACGCCTTCCCGTCCGGTGATCGGTCGCATCGGCACGTTCTCATACGAGACATCTTCGGCGAGCATGGTTATGGCAGCATCGACGTCGAGTCGTTCGATGGCCTCGATGAACGCGGTGACGGTTTCGCTTGGGGTCATAGCGCCACGTTAAGCGACAAGGCGGCTGTTCTGTCGAGCCGATTTTGTTCACGAAGAGTGGTTATCTCGACGCCTGCCGCCCGCCGGTAGTCTCAGCATGCTTATTCGGCTGCCGTGCGACAAGTTGTAATAGCATGTTTCAGCCGCCCTGATGTGGCGAAACTGGATGTGGCCGGTTGCTGGCTACGGTGCACTGTCACTCACTAAGAAAGGTCGGACGATGGCTTCGCCCATGATGTATTTGGTTCCTGAGATCAGCTGCGAACACTGCGTGACAGCGATTACGGCTGAAGTCAGCCAGGTGCCCAACGTTGCGTCGGTCGAGGTCAATATCGATGCCAAGACCGTGACTGTGGAAGGCGGGGAAAGCTCTCAGATTGTTGCCGCAATCGACGAGGCTGGTTACGACGCGTCTCGAATCCGCAGTGCTGCGACCGCTGAGCAACAGCTCGATGACGGTGTTGTTCGGGTCACGAGATGGACGTTCCCGCCCGGTAGCGAAACCGGCGCCCATGTGCACCAGTACGACTACGTTGTTGTCCCTATCACCAACGGTGCACTAACTATCGAAGCCGATGGCGAAACAACGGTCGCGCCGCTCGCCATTGGCGTCTCGTATCAGCGAGGTAAAGGGGTCGATCATAATGTGGCCAACGACGGCGACGTTGAGGTTGCGTTCGTCGAGGTCGAGTTACTCGACCGCTAGCACGGGGTGGCGCGAGTGAAGTTTCGAAGTCGTTAACGAGTTGCGATGGAGAGGCGCTCGTAACCGGCTCTATGCTTTTCTTCATGATCCCCCAACCCTCAAATCGTCTGCGTAGGGCGCTTGGTTTACTGGGTTTATGTGTGCTTGTGGCGGCTGGTTGTGGCGGTGTTTCAGCCGACACCTCGGTCGCAACCTCGTCACTGCCAGAAGCGATTTCGCCCGCACCAACAGTGGAGCTGGCGCCCGCCGAATCGTCACTCATTGTTTCGACCGTCAGCGGTGGGCAGATCAACTTCGGTTCGCTCGAGGGCCACGACGTTGTTCTGTGGTTCTGGGCGCCGTGGTGACCGACCTGCACCCAAGAAGCCCCTGCGGTCGCAGAGGTTCAACAGCTATTTGCTGACGATGTCACCGTAATCGGAGTTGCTGGCCGCGATGAGGCAGCCACGTTCCAAGAATGGATCACGACACGACAAGTCGGCGGCTTCGAACACATCGCAGATCCTGGTCTAGCGGTGTGGCGAGAATTCGACATCACGTCGCAACCCGCTTTCGTCTTTATGAACGACGACGGCACCACCGAGAGTCGAATCGGCGCAATGGGACTCGAGAGTCTGACCGCCAGGATCGTCGAGCTCATCGCGGCGTAACCTCATGTCGTTCCCGTTCTGGGGTGGCGTCAATCTTGTTCGCGGAACGTAGCGATGACCACGGTGGTGACCAGTCCCAAGCCTGCAGCCATAAAGAACGCGCCCCGCACCGACCAGCCGATGAGCGGTACAAACAGGATCGGGCCGATCGCGTGGCCTGCGAACCGGAACGCCAACAGGAACGACAGCGCGCCGCCGCGGTTCGTTGGCATGATCGATGCGCCGAGTGCTTGAAAGATCACAATGACGGCGCTGATGGCAGCGCTGGCGATTATCCACATAATGCCGAGCGCCCATCCGCTGGTTGCGAACGAGGGAACGCCGGCTAACAAGGTGGCGGTTGCAGCGGCAATCAGTCCGAGCTTTCGGGTGCCAACCGAGTCGAGTAGGCGGCCCCATGTTGGACCCAGCACGAGAGCACTCATGGCGCCACCAAACAAGACGATGCCGGTCGCGGTGCCCGACAGATCGAGCACATCTCGGGCTGCGACCCCTACGAGCACGCTTATCCCGATCGGTCCCGCGGCAGCGAACAGGAATGCCACGCCGAGTGCGACCATACGGCGAGTCAACAGTGGGCGCAGGCTGGGTGCCTCGGCATCACGTCGGGCTTCGCCCTGGGGAGGCGCCAACGCAAGCACGAGCGAAACTGCCATCGTTCCCCAGAAGGCATACCGCCAGTTGGTGTCGGCAGCGACGCCGCCGATGATCGGGCCCAACCCACCGCCGAATGCCTGAAAGCTCGAGTAGATGCCGACCTGACGGCCGAATCGGTCGGCAGGAACTGTTTCGGCCAGCCCGGCAAGAAGCAGGGGAGTGATGAAGGCGTTCGCTACTCCTTGCATTGCCCTGGCAAGGATGAAGACCGTCAGGTTCGGGGCCAATGCGCAGCCGATGCTTGCCGCTGCATACAGCAGGTAGGTGCCGCGCACGGTGCGCCGGCGCCCCCATCGTTCGCCCAGGGTCCCGGAGACCAACAACAGGGCTGCAAACGGCAGGAGATACAGGCTGAAGCCCAGGCTGACGGCACTCGAGGAAGCATCGAATTCTTCGCGTAGCTCTGGAAACATCGGCACGATTACGACAGTCCCGAACGGCCCCATGAAGCCACCCACATACAGCGGAAGTCGACTGAGGAGCGTGCCTGGCGTGCGAGCTCCATCGTGCGACATGAGATGACAGTAGATGCCACAGGCGAAACGTTTCTGAACCGATTGAACGAAATAGTCGTCTGATCGTTGCAGAAATGTAGAGGTTGGGTGCCATAAGGTCGGTGCTGCTAGCGCCAACATGTGGCCGGCAAGGGCCAAGGGCCGAAAGGGTTGTTATGAAAATCGATGTCTCGTCAGTTGATCACGCACTCACCACTACCCGAGCTGTGCGGTTACGGCTCGATCTCGAACGTGCTGTCGACAATCAGATCATTTATGACTGCATCGATGTCGCTGAACAGGCTCCGTCGGGTGGCAACCAAGGAAGCCGACGGTGGGTCGTGGTGCGTGATCCAAAGGTGAAAGCGCAGCTGGCCGAGCTCTACATGGCCACAGGTGGCGAGTTCATGA
>Ga0206131_10003568_pt1 | contig 17801 bp, 7 predicted proteins | sample Helgoland_Spring_FD_148636 | JGI IMG/M metagenome (GOLD analysis project Ga0206131, IMG submission 148636) | Pelagic subsurface seawater microbial communities from Kabeltonne, Helgoland, North Sea - Helgoland_Spring_Bloom_20160517_1 | ecosystem: Environmental > Aquatic > Marine > Epipelagic ...
CGCTTCCTCTTTGGTCAGCTGGCCTTTTTGCACTAATTCATCGAGCGACTCCAGAACCTTGTCCTTCGTCACGACGGCTAGGCCTATGCCAGCCAACATTGTTTTTTTAACGAGATCGATCATAACAATGATAAGATATACTCGTTCGAAAGAAAGACAAGTGCGTAAGCACACTCAGATGTGACAACGAAAAAGTCGAAGCACCCGAAGGCACTCCGACTTGTAAAACCAATCGGACGGAGTGAGCAGAACTAGTGCCCCTTCGCTGGCTCTTCGACCTTCAGACGGAAGAAGCAACTACTTGCCTCATCGACCGGCAAAGTAGAGCGATAGACCACTTTCTCCACATCGGCAGAGATATCGACCGTGCCAACATATTTCGCAGCAGTACCATCGAACGATAGATTATAACTCTCCTCTACGGTAAACTGGTATCCACGAATCGCTGCCTCTTTCGTGCGAACGTATTCAACGAAATAATACGAATCATCCCCAACCACTCCAGTGTATTGGGTCACAATGGCTTGATCATACGAATCTTCATCAAGACCGAGCGCAAACTCAGCCCAATTTGGATAGCGGTCGCCATCATCATTCTGATTAAGATCCGCTGGAGCCGAATTAAGCGCTGCTGTAGCTAAGAAGCCGAACTCCCATTGTTCATCCAAGTAGCCCTGATCTCCGACCAGATCGACGACACCATCATTCCAGCGCAAGCGATACGGATTACCTGCATTGGCTTGATAGCCTCGAATATAATAAAGGCCTGGGGCGCCAGTCACATCGTATACGATTTGCTCATCATCATCCTCAGTTTGCTGACGCTCCACCAACTTAGGACGACGCTTCTCGATCGCGGAACCGTCATCTTCCAATGGGTCTGCCAGAACTAACTGATACAATTCGATATCAATGTCACCAGCAGCATGAGTAAACTCACAGTCAACAGTCAGCAATACGCTAGTATCCGAAACGACGATTAGATACCAATCATCATCAAATTGAGTCGCATAACCATCGATGTCCTCGATCCAGATGTTCTCTGAACCACTCAGATCATACGCCTGCTCAATGAAATTATTCATCTCATATGCATCCACAGCTGTTGTTTCATAAGTGAAATCATAGCTATTACTTAGATTGTCTCCAGTGATATGGATGTAGAATAGTGTTTCGGTTGGGTCGACCGGAGTATCAATGAATTCAGTATTTTCGGTCGTTGCCGCTGTTGCGATCGAGGCCAGAAAACTATCGAGCAATTCTACATCGATATTTCCATCTTCATGGATGAAATCGAGCTCCATCTCGAAGCGCACTTGCCCCGCAGGAACTGTCAATTGATACCAGTCCTCACTTTCCTGTGTGCCATGCCCGTTATTATCAGCATCCAAGGATGACAGCGCACCAGTGCCGTTGATTGAAGAAATATCGAATGCAGTTAAGACCGTGTCATTCACCTCATAATTATCAACATTATCAGTGGACCAAATGAGATCATAGGTATTCCCAGAGGTCGGCCCCGAGACTTTAATGTAGTAAGTCAATGCTTGAGGAGAGACCGACACCGTCAGCGTCTCATTATCATCACCACTATTGACCGCCGCAATGCTACCTGTTCCAGCGAAGATCTCCAACTCAAGATCACCATCCGCATGCGTGAACGTAAGATCCACAGTCAAGTGCGTGCTATCCTTTGGAGTGACCACACGATAATAATCGTCGTTCAATTCAACGCCAACAGTCCCGCCAGCCACACTCAACATCACACCGGGACTCGCACTAAAATCGTATGCATCTGCGATTTCATTATTCACCTCGTAGAGATCATCTTGGAGGCCACGCCACAAGAGCGAGTAGCCATTACCGAAATCATCGCCACTGACTTGGATATAATAAAATCCTCCAACCAGACCACTCAAAGCAATCGACTCATCGTCATCCTCAGTCGCTGCTTCTGCCAATAAATTGTTAGTGGCGTCATATACCGCTAAGTTCAGGTCTCCCTTAGCAACTTCATTTGTGAGATCCACGAACAGGTAATTGCTACCTGATGGAAGAATTACTTCGAACCAATCCTGGTCAAAGGCGACTCCGGGAACGGCAACACCTGCAGGGCCTATCAGCGAAGTAGCAGCGCCGAGCTCATTATTAGGCTCATTCATGTCCTCTGCAGCGCTATTCCAGCGTAGTGTATAAGCAGTTCCAGTATTGCGCCCACTCACATGCAATAAGTAGGACCCAGCCGGCAAATTAGGCACTGAGATGTCCTCATTGTTAGTGTTAGAATTAGCAATCGCGATAGACGTCGTCCCGGTCGAATCCAACAATTCTAGGTCAACATTACCCTCGGAATGAGCGAACAGGCACTCAATCCTAAGAATATTATCCCCTGCCGCAACCGTCAGCGAATACCAGTCTTCATCCAACTGAACTAGACCAGGAATGACTTCCAGCTCGACTGTATCCAACAAGGCAGCAGAACCAGAGTCATCATTCTCTTCGAATGCATCCTCGGTTAGGCTATTCCAGATAAGATCGTAAGCATTACCATTTAAATCACCAAAGACTTTCAGATAATAGATGCCAGCAGAGCCATTGAAGATAATAGTCTCATCATCAGTCTCAGAGGTTGCACCTTCGACTCTGATGAGTTGACCATTCACATCCGTGAACAACTCTAGGTCGATGTTACCATCCGCATGCGTGAAGTATGCTTCAACAAACAGCAGAGTGTCCACATGCTCTAGGATATACCAATCTTCATCCAACAGGGTGCCGCGCCCCTCAAAATCAGACAGGAAGGTCGATTCCAGTGCCCGCAGATCGTAAGCCTCACCCGAATTATCATTCTCCTCGTATGCATCCTGAGTCAGACTTCCCCAAGTCAACCCGTATGCATTACCAAAATTATCACCATAGACGCGGATGTAGTAAGTGGCACCGAGTGGATCTGATCCGTAAATAATGGATTCATTATCATCATCGCTATCGACAGTGACCAACAATCCATTGGAAGCATCATAAATCTCAAAGTCGATATTTCCCTCACTATCGGTAAACGTAAGATCAATCAGCAACCGTACTTCGCCCGGCTGGGTCTCTACGATATACCAATCGTCGTCGAATTGAATGCCCGCTTGCTCGATACCTGCATCCGATGTCAAGCCCCGCGCTGTGCCGAATGTATCATTGTCTTCAAACGCATCATCTTCTGCTGCATTCCAAATCAGATCGTAGTCGTTATAAAGATCATCGCCAAAGACACGAATGTAGTAAGTGCCGACTCCTACAGCAGCCTGAACATACTCACTGTCTAACGATGAAGCCGAATCGGCGAGCAAGTCTCCAGAACCATTATACAGCTCTAAATCAATGTTGCCATTGGCATTTACGAAATCGACCTGAACCGCAATCAATGTCGATGCAGCATCCGCAGTAATCTGATACCAGTCTTCGTCGCCTTGAGTCGGCACGCCAATAGCAGAAATATATAACTGACCATTGTTACTCAAATCATAGGCAGCACCCCGAGTATCATTTGGTTCGAAGACGTCTTCATGGCGATCAAGCCAATACAAGTCATACTCATTCCCTAGGTTCGCTCCGTAAACACGTATTTGATAGGTCCCAGCAGGAAGAGGCGCGTTGTAGTTAATAAACTCATTATCTGTCTGGCTTTCAGAGCGTATAATAATCGAGCCGAAGCTATCATACACTTCCACATCGATATCGCCATCCGCATGCGTGAAAGTCACATCCACATCTAAACCTGCATTATCGTCTTCGATGGTGATCTCAAACCAATCATCATCGGTCTGCGTCGCGAGCCCCAGCAGATCAGTGAACCACACCTGATCATCCGTCAGAACAAAGCCTCCACCAATAGAGTTGTTCTGCTCATACGCATCCTCTACGAACGAATCGAGCTCCTCCTGCGTAAACGCCGCCCACCATAGGTCGTATTCATTACCCGCATTTTCATAATGAATCTGGATATAATAGTCACCGCTCGCGGGTGAACTATATGTCAAACTTTCGATGTCATTCTGTGAGATTGAGCGCGCGATCAGATAGTCGTTTGTATTATATAGTTCTAGATCAATATCACCCTCATCCGGATTGAAATTAGTGCGAACATCTAACTGAGCAGTACCCGCTGGGACGCTAATTTTGTACCAGTCTTCATCTCTCTGGACTCCAGGACCATCGAGTTTACGCAACCAACTACGTCCCCAAGCACTCAGATCATAGGCCTCTGCAAGCTCATCATTTTCTTCATAGGCATCATCTTCAAGCGCGACACTCCAGAACAGATTGTATTGATTGCCGACACGGTCTCCTGTCACTGTGACCGCATACGCCCCTGGGATTGGGTCATTCCAAACTATCGACTCTGTATCGCCCCCGTCGGCGGAAACAAAAATTTTATTTCCATTCTTCTTGCTCAAAGTCAGGTCAACATTGCCATCCAAACTATCCGAAGTGAGAGTCAGTAACAATTGCCCTGCACCCTCAGGAACTGAGATCTCGTACCAGTCTGGGTCAAACTGCGTGCCGAGACCATCAATAGATGCCAGCCAGAAGCCCGCATAATCACGTAAATCAAACAAATCTTGGAAGTTATCATTCTCCTCATAATTATCTTCCACCACGCCATCGATGATCGGCGGCACGGTTGAAAGTGTGACTCGGAAGTCATAGCCACTCAACGCGCTGATATCTGTCAGTGGATCCACTCTGATGAAGTAAGTAGAATCGCTGGGCTGTTGAATGGAAAGCACACCTTCGCCAAAAATAGTGGTCACGTTACCATCCACCTCGGTATTGATCGCGACCGCATCCCCCTCAGAATCAAAGATTTCAAAGACCATGAAGCCACCATCAAAACTCATATACTCAATAATGATCTGCTCGACAGCCGTGTCCGAATTCGCCGAGAATTTGAACCAATCCGTATCCGAACCATTGGTGAAATTCTCCTGCGTCGCATCCTCGCCATAGGCCGCGCACGTGCCGATCCCGTCCACTTCAGATAGCCAGTTGTCGATAATTGTATCACCGAGGTCAAAGGCATCCTCGATTTTATCATTCTCGATATCATTCCCCTCGTCATCTTGACCAACGACCTCGTAACTATCGTCACTTCTAGGCTCGATAATCAGATCATAGCTATTACCAGCAAAGTCACCGTAGACACGGACGTAATACGTGCCTGGCTCAACTCCCATAATGGCAACATTACCCTCCGGACTGAAATTCTCTGCAAAATCAGCAGTCGAGACACCTTCATGCACTGTGATCACTTCATAATCATTATCGGTCTCAGAAACGATAGAGCCATTCTCATCGACCACCTCGATATCGATATTACCCTCAGTATGGACAAAATCAGCGCGCAGGTAGAGCATCCGCGTGAAGGGGTCTCGCGGAATTTCAATCTTATACCAATCTTCATCACTGGAAATACCTTCCCCCAAATATTCGGACAAACGAGAGCTAAAGGCACCAGTCAAATCGAACGCAGTTTCCAAGGTGTCATTCTCCTCATATAAATCATCATTGCCCGCTATTAAAGCAAACGATGACCAGCGCAAATCATAGGTCGTATCCACCGTGCTGCCAGTTCCACTCGTGACTGATGCTCTGATGTATAATTTACTTTGGTTGGCAGTATATTCACCAGGCAAAAGGAATCGGATGAACCCATCCTCGGCAGACGTGGATCCTAATAAAGTCCCGTAATAATTTTTTAATTCAAATAGAATCGGCCCTTGACTAGCATCATAAGCGACCTCGACAGTAATGAGCTTATCAACAGTAGTGAGGCCGTCAGGGTGCGCATCAATGGAGAAAAAATCCTGATCCGAAGACTTAAAGAAGGCCAAGCCCATATAATCGGAAAGCCACGTATCCTCCACTTGTTTCAAGTTTGCAGGGGCGTTCGAAGCATTCGTCTGCGATACTAAATAATTGGGCCAATAATTATCTTGATCCACCGAAATCGTTGAGGTGCCGCTAATCGCAAATCTAAACTCTTCCACCTCTCCGGCTTCATAGCTAACAATAACCGTGTCCGTATGCAGTCCTCGGTTGTTTGGATCATATGCTACCCTTAAAGTATAGTCAGTCGAATTCCCATCAATGAACCCCAACGGCTGATTCGTGACGCTAAAATGAGCCCCAGATGCCAAGCTCACTGAGACATTCGAAATCTGAGAGGCCTCCGTATTGACCAAGTGGTAGGTATGTTCTACCGGTCCATTTGCCACCCAGGTAATACCAAAGTCCGTGCCATTACTGGCCTGAGTCTCGACATCCCCCAGGACGATAGGATTGGCTTGCTTAAAATCTCCCTCACCTCCAGTGATCGCGAGCGGTGGAACGGGTAACGCTCCGACGATCGAATATTCACCGAGGCTCGCATAATCAGAAAATCCGACAACGGGGTCTGCACCGCGACCCGCCCCTTCGACAGTGATATAGTAGATCCCCGCAGTAACGGTCGCGGTGACAGTCGATTCTAATAAAGCAGTGCCATCCGCAGTGCCGGCGGCAATCAATACGCCAGACGCATCTAATAAATTCGCTTGAACGGCCAAATTCGCACCTTGAGTGCTCGAACCTGGCTGGGAGTCTGATGAATCCACATCCAATGGTGACACAGTCAGCGAAATAGCGCCATCTGTGCTAGCGAAACGAAAGATATCAATATCATTTGAACGCGAAATCAGTCCGGTAGCGCCGAGCAAATCAACACCGATGGTGTCCAAAACCCCGACGGTTCCACTGATCGAATCAGAATAATCATCATCTTTGAACCCGAAGCCGTTACGGTTTCCGCCGATTATCAACACATCATCCTCTTGGTTATTGGCTAAATCATACTCACCCTTACTCCATTGATCGACTTCATCATAGAGGCTATTGGAGAAAGGGGCTCCCATAATTGGCCCCCAGCCTGGTGCATATCCAGCATCATGCCCAGGATAGTATTCCACGGTCGGCTGCCCGTCATGAAACAGGCCGAAAGCGTGCCCCGCTTCGTGTGAAATTGTGGTCGCACATGTATATTCAGAAAGATTAAACACCCAAACGATAGGAGAGTTACTACGGAACGAAAATAGGAAAGCCACGCCACCAGATGTTGGCGCTACGTCTTTCGTCGGCGTAATCACCACATGTAAGCGTTTATCAACATCAGCTGAGTTAAAAACCGCGACATCCGTCGTCACAGTGATATCGAATGGAGCAAAATCCTCAGCAACACGCTGCCAGACGGCTGTCACGAAATCGTCATCATTTGCTCTGGGGTGCGGCAAGGCATCAATTAAGTTACCACCCAACCAGCGCGGGTCGGTCACCGCCTCGCCGTCGAAATCACAATAAATCACAAACTGAGCACCAGGAAGACTGTTGAGTGCAATAGCCTCGGCAAGTCCTGTCAGCGGTACGTACGCTTTCTCGTTCAGATTTACAGTGCCCGTCACTTGCGGATGCTTAATTCCAGTCTCCGTATAAATCGCATCTTTCTCCGCGCAGTATAAATCACCAATCGTCGTTTCCTCAACGAGTAAGACTTGAGCGTCATTGAGTTGGTAGTGCTCCTTTAAAGTTAAAGCGCGTGAGTCGCCAAAAAATAGCACCTGTGCCGACAAATCGCCAAGACCATTCACATCCACCAAAAGCCGGCCAAGGCCATCGTCTAGCTTAATTGCATACGAGCTAGCTTTCGTATCCTCCAACAACGCAGTCACCAAACCCGATAACTTCAACTCTCCCGCATGCAGTGTGATTCGCTGCCCTTTGCGACTGCCTTTAAGTATGTCAAAAGAGCTACGCGGGATCACGACATCACCCTGTTCGGCCACGCCCTTGAAAACATAATCTAAACTCGGCTGAGTCGTGAAAAAATTCTCAACTACCTCCGATTCTTCTTCTGACACAGGATTACAATGTGCACAATCTGCCGGATGCGGTGCTGACACTGCCACAGTGGCAGCGATCTCCGGCACTACAACCGAGGCATCTCCTTGAGATGCCGCCACTACTTGAGGCGAATCCGCAGCACTCTCGTTGGTTGCAGATTGAATTAACGCAAACACTCCAATCAGGAGTGCAGCAATTAGAGGTAACAGTGGAAACTGTTTTTTAGACTTCAAAGTAAACATTAATATAAGCGATCAGCCACAAACGGCCAACGGATTAATGAACACGCTACAAATCAAGCATTACAATCGGCTGACGCGTTAGTTTTTTCCTAAAAATAAAGGGAAGCCGGATGATGAGCCGGCTCCCCTTGAGAATTTCAAAATATCAGAAGCATTTATTCCGCGGATGCATCAATCGAACGATTAACTGAGCCAGCAGGCGTCATGATTGTCGGGTTCTGGAACAATGAGTTGGCATTCACGTTACGATAGCTCTGGCGAGATGGTGAACCACCTGGGCTGACTAGATTGGCCGTGACGAAGATCAGCAGATTGCGCTTTTGGCGCGTCTCTCCTTCAGAGCGAAACAGACGACCGAGGCCTGGAATGTCACCAAGGATTGGCACCTTGTCATTGACGGTCTTCACTTCATCCCGAGTCAAACCACCCATCACGACTGTCGCACCGTCAAAGACAGTGACTTCGGTAGTGATTTCACGCACCGAGAAGATCGGCTGGTAGAAGCCCGCTGGCACAGTGACCGTCAGATCACCTTGAAGCGCGACACTCGGACCACCGTACTCAACAAAGCCTTCAAACTCGGTGACACGTGGCTCCAAGATAAGGCTGATAGTATCATCGTTCTCAACGTTTGGAGTGACGGTCATTTCAACCCCGACATTACGAGTGACGAAATCCTGCGGTGTGCCTGCAGTGATGGAGATACCACTACCGCCACTGTTGGGATTATTACCACCACCACCCGAAGACACGGTCGACTCGATGTCGCCATAGCTTTCTGGGTAACGCAGTTCTTGTGCCACGGTGATGGTGGCTCGCTTACCAGAAAGCACCGTGACCTTAGGCGCACTCATCAAATCGCTGCCCGTCTTGCGAGACAGTGCTCTGATCGCGAGATCGACATCCGCACCCGCCACGGACCAGCCAGTACTAGTGAAGGTATTCGTCGCGAGCGTTGCCAAGTCAATCGCTGAAGTAAGGCTTGGCGCTATATTCACCGCTTCAATATTTCCGTTTACACGAACTGCTGATGCATCTAGCCCAGTACTGAACGCATTGCTTAAATTACGATTTTGCGTCTGACCGATACGAGCATTATCGTAGGTAGGGTTGCCATACTGGTCCAAGACAGGAAAGCCTTGGCCATCCACAATGAACTGCTGGCCATCGCCAACCGTCCAGTCGAAGCCAAGTTCTTCGAGATCGCCCTGCTGGACTTCAAGGAATTTCGATTCGATTTCAACCTGCTTCACCTCGTTGTAGTTACGCAAGATAACGCGCATGCGCTCAAGATTACGGCTAGTCTGAGTCACGATGAGTTGCTCGCCATCAAACGCGAGGCCCGCACCTGGCAAGTCGAAGTTAACACCCGCACTTTGGAAGAACGATTGCAATGCCTCGACTTCTTCATTTTGCGAAGGCGCGCTGGAACCACTACTAGAAGGCGCAGCAAATGGGTCGACCGGGCCACCACCGGATGAGCCGCCACCATCACGGAAACCAGTCAAACGAATCATGGTCGCACGCGAAATCGGGAAAAACTCGGTGATATTTGAGGACTCGCCACCAGTGGCATCACTCGCATCGACTGTGACCGCGTCGTTACCGACGGAGTAGGCGAAGTTCACTTGCTGGGTGACAAATTCAAGGATGCGATCCAAGTTCAAGTTACGCAGGCTGATGTTCACGCGGGGATTGCTTTGGTTGGCATCAAATAGCGGCACGATGTTCACCCCGACTTGCTCAGGATCATATTCAACTGAAAGCTCGGACAGTGTATCAATCACGCGCGTCAATTCCATCCCAGAGAAATTAACCTGCGGGATGACGATGCCCTTCATCTTTTGTAAGATGCCACTGGTATTCTCGGCCTGTGCGGTGGTGCTTTTATCGATGTCGAATACCTTGGGACGCTCCCAGCTCTGATCGACCTCGGTCAACATTTGCTCACGGGTCTTATATTGGTTTTGGGCATGGATCGCGCCGAGAACCTCGGCAATACGAGTCTGGAACAGTTTTGCTTCCGAATTGTTTGCATCACGCGCCTCGACTTCTTTGAAAGTGGCTGCGGCTCCATCGTAGTCGCCGTTCAGGTATTGTGCACGGCCAGTGGTCAACAGATCACGGATAATTTTGTTTTGTGCCACGTATTCAGGACTGATGTCTTGAATCGACAGGTCGTATGGATTGGAAATCTGACGATCCAGATTGGTTGCCAATGAGTTAGCGCCCCGAGAGCGGCCACCAGCTGCGCGATAGTCTTCGAGCAGTGCTTCAGCACCCTTAGCATCGCCAGTTGCGGCCAACGCCTTGGCTTCCGTCAACACGATAGCGGCCTTGGTATCTTCGAGCTCGTCGAGCACGTCTGCTGTGGAGGTGTTCAGCGTAAGGCTGGCACTGGCGGCATTGAGCAATCCAGCGGCATCCGCATAAGCACCGAGCCCTGCAAGTTGCTCTGCTTCATCGATCGCATTTTTAGCGGCGGCAATCTTGGCATCCTGATCGGCAGCAGCGGCGGCGACGATTGAATCTGCGGCCGAGATCGCTGCCATCTTGGGCTCAGCAGCAGGTGCACGCTCAGCAACAGGTGCGAGTCGGCGTTGGCTAGCAACAGGTGCACGCTGAATTTTAGCTGTCGCAGACTGAGCAGTCGTAGTCTGAGCAGTCGTAGCCTGAGCAGTCATTACCGCGTCGATGGACGCATCTGCGGCTTGGCCAAATACCACGCCACTCCCTGCCCGACGATCGAGGTCCTTGTTGATCGAAGCGAGTAGACGTTGCACGTTGCCATCGTCTGGCGCGATTTTGATCAGCTCTTCTGCTTTATCCTTGGCAAGTGTGAGATCGCCCGCATCACGAGCGCGCAGCGCGGAGGCCATCAGCTGAATCTTCTCAGGTGCGGTTTGTGCCTCGGCCACTTGTGGCCCAACGCTGGTGAAGGTTGCAAGTGCGACAGCCATCAAGATGGCTGATGTGCGCTTTCGTGCTGCGAGAGATATTTTCATAAATAGAGGTAACATAGTGACTATTTGTTAAATTTTATTAAGTCTTAGAAATCAAAATCGAACGATTGGTCGGATTTGGGTTCAGGGTCTGCTGCGGTGAGGGTTTCTGGTTCGTTTGAGGTGGTCAGGAAAAGTTGCTCCGTCTCAGAATCTAGTTCGAGCTCTTCATTTGCTAATTTTTTAACTGTGACGCTTGATTCTTCAAGGTTTATTTCCTGAAGCTGGTATTTACCAGCAGCCGTTTCAAACGACTGGGGCGCTTGGTCGAGCACAATTTCAACTGACGCGTCTTCGTTCGAACGTAGTATAATAGTCGTGCTATCATTATAGAGACGCTCGCCGTGCTTGAGGGTCACTTCTTCGCCAGAGCGCTGATCCAATAAGGTCACATTCACGTCCTTGGAGATGTTACCGTCCGAATCGCGCACTCGCTCGATGGTAAAATCTTGCAGGGTGAATTCAGCCTCTGCTATTACTTGACCAATACGGGCACGCACCTGCTGCTGCTGCTCTTCGTCGAACAAAAGCACCAAGCTCTTGGAAGCATCCTTTAAGTCTTCTTCGATGTAGCCTTCGATCTGAATGCGATACGGATCACGCTCGATTTTTGCCAGATAAATGCCGAAAGGTGGCTTTGGCAGGGTCGTATCGATGGGCGACTTAAAGCCAAAAGTTCCGTCGGCATTGACCCAGATCTTTGGCGGGGTAAACACATCGTAGAGTTCGTCCGCAGGCTGCTGGCTGGTCTCTGCAGCATCCGGCCACGTGGCCGTCACGACCGAAGAAACTGGAACTGGGATGATTTGATACGGATTATCGCTCGGCTGGCCAAGCTGCAGCGCAGCCGTAGGCAGCTCGCCCGACTTCAGCACATAGAACCCAACACTCGCGAGGAGTGCTAATACAGCGACTGCGAGGAGCAGTTTATCGTATATTTTATTCATATGAGATTAAGCAGGGTTCTCCTCGGAATTAGAGGGCAGGATGATTTCAATAAATTCAAGAGTCACGGTAAAGCTGGATTCTGTCTCGGAAATCACAGGTGTTTGATCGGCGTCGGGCGCAGCCTCGACCGAGCTAGATGACCCAGCGAAGGCACCGAAAATGTCGTCGATGTTACTCGCCTTAGGTTTCTTGGCTTTGGCAGTCTTGGCATTGTTCGCGGGACGATCCACTGCGACACTGCGCACCACGATCGGCAGATCAAACTGCGCTAGATTATTAAGGAACTTACGTAGAGTCGGAGTATAGCCAGTAAACGTCACGCGAAAGGCGAGCGTATCAATCGCGCCAGGAACACGAGCTGAGATCGCTGGATTGATTTGAAAGCCGCTTGTTTTCGCGGTGGTCTCGCCGAGAATTTCACGGTCGACCGCTTGTATGCCAGCGGGGTCGGCCGCAATCAGTTGATTCAGAATGTAGCTCAATACTTGACGCTGCTTGTCCAATTGCGGCACCACAGCGGAATCTTGTGAAATATTCGCCTGTTTGAGGTATTCTTCAAAGCCAAATGCAAAGTCTTGCGGAATCTGAATCGGCGCTGCGACATCTTGCACACTTTGATGCGTCGCGACTTCCCTACGATAATTGGAAATATATTTCTGCACGCCAGACATGACTCGCGGGCCGTCATTCGAAATCGTTAAGCGTGAGCCACGCTGTAGATCCTCGCGAATACTGAGCAATTGCGCGCTCAGCGCTGCAACATTTTGTTGCGCAGCTTGAACATTTTCAGAAGTCGGAGCGGGGTTCGCCTGCAGTAAGCCATTCATTTGGCTATTTGTACTTGTAACTTGCTTCTTCGACTTTGCGAGCTTGCCAGATTCCATCACCACTAGCGTAGCGCCAGCCGCAAATACGAGCACAGCAACTACACAGAAGATAAAGAAGGCAGGATTTTTCTTAAATAAACCCATAGGAATTATAATGGTTTAGCCGGATCCACGACCAAATTGATACTGAAAGGGAGAACATTGAGACCTTCACGTAATTTGGTCCAAGTAATCACAGGCGAATGCGACGAGACGATGAACTCAGAATCTTCAAAGCTGGATCGCAAGCTTTTCAGCTGATCGGACAACACGTCTTCGTCGATATTCTCCGCACCATTGACAGCCTCACGCACGAGTAACTGTCCCTCGACAAGCACTTCATACGAGGACTTCCCCTCGGCAGACTGCTCACGCACAATATTAAGCTTATCCAGCCACACATCTTCGGCGAGGTGAAGACTCTCCTGTAACTCGGCAAAAAACTGAATCCAATTTGATTTAGAATTGACCAAGCCTTCGACGCGTTGAATCGCTTCGCTAGCCGCTTCGGCTTGCGTTTGAGAGTCGCGGATCTGCGCTTGGCTCGACTGTAGTGGTTGTAGGCCCGCTTGGATCACACGGACTTGTTCCGAAGTGACCGAATGCTCACTCTTAATAGCGACCCAGGCTGGCAAAGGCACCAACGCGAGGCAGGCGGCCGCAATCAAAACGAAAGGCTTCTTCCGAGCAAATGCGATCGCGCTTTGTATGCTCTCCGGCAGTAAATTGACTCCCGCTGCATCTGGAATCATCCCGCGACAGGCTTCCCCAATGATCTCACTGGTCTGCATGCGCAGCACATCGATATCGGTATCAATCGAACCGTCTAGGGTAACATTCTGTAATGAATCAAAAAACTCGACAGGCACTTTTTGTGTGGTCGATAGCTGCTCAGCTAAGCCCTTCAACAATGAACCTCGACCGTTCAATAAAATACGTTTCGGCGCGGCGCCACCTTTCTGGCGGCGATAGTTCACGATTGATCGCGTGATCTCTTGGCTCATGCGGCGCATGAACGAATCGGAACAGGATTTCAACAGTTGCGCACCTGAGGCATCCTCAGAATAGCCGTTCTCCTCAGCAAAGAACTTATGCTTTACCGCCTGTGCTTGAAGGAAGGGCTTGCCCAGACTGTCAGCTATATTCTGCGTGAGTGAGTTGCCGCCCAACTGAATATTACGCACAAAGAATCCCTCTGGATTGCGGAACAGTAGATTGGTCGAACGCGCACCAATGTTAATCAACAGCACATCATCATCCAACTCCGGGTAGGCGAATTGGAGCGTGTTATAATCCAGCACCGTCGCAGCACTAATACTCTCCGCCGTAAATCCCGCCGCAGACACATAACCACAAAACTCATCCACCAAGTTCGACTTCGCCGCAATGAACAGCACTTCAGTCTCCACACCATCATCACCGACGACCTGACTATCCCAGACCACTTCATGAAGGGGATAAGGGATATTTTGCTGGGCCTCAAAAGCGATAATCTGCGCGCGCTTAGCTTCTTCAATGTGCGGAATGCGGATCGTCTTCGTAAGCACTTGATTGCCGGGGATGATCAGCGTCGCCTTGCCAGAAAGTTTGTGAGTCTGCGCCAACACCTTCAGCGCTGCGCCAACACTCGGCAGGATCGCTTCTTCATTTGAGAAATCGTATTGGAGATCTTCCGTCACCAACTTCTCGATCTGAAGACTCCCAGCGTGCGATGAAATCACCGCAGCGGTGACTCGGCTGGCACCGCAGTTAATGATTAAATGTTTAGAAACACTCATGAATACAAAATTATAAGAATTATTTTAATAGCTAACTCAAGCGGATGAGGGGAAGAATTTGGAGAATGCAGCGAGGGGATAAACTGAAACGCCATACAAAAGTAGGCATAAAAGAAGTTGTCGTTATGCTAGTGATCGAATCCGAAGCAATCATTTTCTCTTTTAAAAAATAAGTGTTTTTCGTGAGCTGTATTTGCAGCCGTTCAAATTGATGAAAATGCAACGAGACTGCACCTCGATATTTGTCAAAAAATTTAAAGCGAATTCACTTGCGCCACAGCGCACCTTATTAAACGTAATGAGCGATGCCAACGCCTCTCCCCTTCAAAATTAGCGCGCTTATTTTTATCCGCAATGCGGCAGGCGAGCACTTGCTGATCCAGCGCCTGAAGGCCCCGAATAAAGGCTGCTGGAGCCCGATCGGCGGCAAGCTCGACATGGCCGCTGGTGAATCGCCCTACGAATGCGCACGCCGTGAAGCCCACGAGGAAGTGGGCCTCGAATTATCCGATCAGGATCTTCATTGCTTCGGCTATGTCTCAGAAAAGAGCTACGAAGGCGCTAGCCACTGGCTGATGTTTCTATTCGAATGCCGTATCCAGACCGACCACCTGCCTTGCGCGATCGATGAAGGGCATTTCGAGTTCTTCAGCCGCGAAGCGATTAATCAACTTAAGATTCCCGAGACCGACCACACCTTAATCTGGCCGTACTTTGACCAGTACCACCAAAGCTTCATTGGCCTGCGCGCCAATTGTGACCCACAGGGAAAATTAACCGTGGTCGAAGAGCTCAAACTGCCATGTCCATAACGCCAGGCCGTTAACCCAACTTAGTTTGGCCCGGAAACACCAAGCCATTCGCATCCCACGAATTAAATCATTTTTCTGATACGAAACATTTAGAAATACGCGCTGGCTAGTGGCCTCGCGCCTGACGTGTAAATCGTCCCTGCGCCACTTGCCAAATCGCCCAGTCTGAGTTCGCCTCCGGCAACTCTGTGCCAGTTGCGATGATCTGCAGCTCCGGTGGACAGGCTCGCCAAAACCCCGCTTTACGATGTGGGTCGAGCTCACCCAACACATCGTCCGCCAGCAATACCGGCGCCAACCCAAGGCTTTGTTGAAAGATCCGCGCCTGCGCTATCCGCAAGGCCACACACAATCCGCGCTGCTGACCATCGGATGCATACTCCTTTGCCCCGCCAACACTCAATGCTAGGTGAAAATCATCCCGGTGCGGCCCCTTCTGCGTTGAGCCCATGAGCGTATCGCGCTTGCGACCATCGTGCAGCATGCGACTGACCGATTCGACATCCTCGCAAGCAGCGTTGACTTTAAACTCTAATTCCGGGCCTTCATCAGCCTCCGCAATATCGGCATACACCGAGACCAACGCTTGGCGTAAGCGCTGCACCCCGTCATCTCTCTTACTCCCTACAGCCACCGCATGTGGGGCAATCTCCGCCTCAAAGGCCGACAACTCCGCCGCACTTCCACCTTTTTTCAGTAGGCGATTTCGCTCCGCCACGCCACAATGATAATTACGCAGCGCATGGTAATACTCGGGGTCAATTGCAGATAGGGTCAGATCTACAAAGCGGCGACGCTCTGCTGGCGAGCCGCGCAGCAGCATTAAATCCGCCGAGCTCAGCGAAACAACCGGAAAGCGGCCAATAAAGTCACCTAGTCGTGACACTCGCTCATCGTCAATCGTCACGCGCCGCCCCGACTTGCCAGACTGCACCTCTACCTCGGTCCGCCCTTCGATATCATGTTCAATCGTATAAACTGCTGTAAAGGCATCACTGCCCTGCCGCGGCAACGCCGACATACTCTGCGTACGAAACGAGCGCAGCGCCGTGACGAGCCCCAGCGCTTCCAACAGATTCGACTTCCCTTGCCCATTTGCGCCGAGCAGAAACGTGCGGCCAGCGCTCAAATCCAGCTCCGCAAACTCAACATTACGAAAGTCCTGCACGCGGAGATTTAAAAAACGCATAAGTGCCAGACCAAGTTAAATAGAAATGATGGTCGAAGTCGAATCGTCCGCCTCGGAACTAAGCTCCGCACGGCAGTCAGCCATGGCTGCCGCTAACGCGAGCCAATCCGCCGCACTCGTCGCCCAACCAGAGCTCACGCGCAGCACACGCTGCATTGCATCTGCCTGTACGCCTATCGCCGCCAACACCGACGACGGCCCCTGCTTGCCCGTCGAACAAGCCGAACCCGCTGAGACTAAAAAGCCGCGCTTTTCTAGCGCACGGATCCAGCGCACGCTCGCAAACTCTGGCATGATTAACAGCGCCGTATTCCACAATCGCTGCGCCGCAAACCCAATCACCTCGACCGCTGGTAACACTTGGCCGAGCTCGACAAGAAACGCATCCCGCCCTTGAGCAGAACCACGCTCGACCCCATCTAGAGCCGCCACCATAGCCAAGATACTCGCGACATCCTCGGTGCCAGCACGATGGCCAAACTCTTGATAGCCACCATGCAGTGACATAAATCCCGAATTCCCTGCGGGTATTAGACATAGGCCAACACCCTTAGGTCCACCGAATTTATGTGCTGCGCCGGTCAGAAAATCACAGGTTTGCAAACGATCGAGTGGCAACTTTCCGATCCATTGCGACGCATCACAATGATACGGCACTCCTTTTGCGCGACATTCTGTCGCAATTGCATGCCAGTCGTTTAATACACCTGTCTCATTATTTGCCGCCATCACCGAGATTGCAGCGATCTGCCGTTCGCCCAACAGGGCCTGCAGTGCCGCCACATCGACCGCACCATTGCCATCCAGCGCCAGCCAAATCACGCGCTCACCGAAAAAATGCTGAGCCGCTGCCAGCACGCTCGGGTGCTCGGTGGGGCTCACGCCAATGCCCGCATCTGGTGGCAACGTCGCCGCCCAATGCGCAAAGATCGCATTATTCGCCTCAGTCGCACCAGAATTAAACACCACTCGCTCAGCGGCGACCGCAAATAAACTCGCCACCCACGCCCGCGCCTCTGCCAAATGCGCATGCACTCG
>Ga0206131_10003577_pt1 | contig 17764 bp, 19 predicted proteins | sample Helgoland_Spring_FD_148636 | JGI IMG/M metagenome (GOLD analysis project Ga0206131, IMG submission 148636) | Pelagic subsurface seawater microbial communities from Kabeltonne, Helgoland, North Sea - Helgoland_Spring_Bloom_20160517_1 | ecosystem: Environmental > Aquatic > Marine > Epipelagic ...
CAAATAATTTACACGGACTAGATGAAGAAGAAGTAGAACAAGATGAAATGTTGGCAAAATTAAATTTAATAACTATTACTTCTGCTAAAAATTTAGATGATATGAGTGATAGTATTATTATAAATGGTGCAATTAATAATACACAAAATGCTAAATTAGATATGACGGCAACAAGCACTTTAAGAACATATGCAGAAACAACAAGGACAACGGCAACAAATAATGCATCGGCAATTGCTGGATTAACTAGTGGATTATTTAGTGATTGTATAAAATTTACTACAAATGGAACTTATAATTATACTACTGAAAATGGTAATAGTGGTTCGGCTGTAGGAAATTTAGTACCTCTTTCTGCTACTAGTAGAAGATTTATTTTAGTAAGGACAGACACTTATTCAAGTGACATAACATTAAGCAATAACGATTGTGTTTTTACGCCATCTGAAACTGGAACTTATTTATCAATTATTAGTGCTGAATTTTATGATAATTCAGCAGATTTAAAGCAAATAACATTATCTCTCTATGAAAGAGTTGCTAGTAATGCTATTGATGTGAAACAAATAGCAAGAGGGACTTTTGTTGGTTCATCTACTGGATATGAATATGGGAGATTAGAAAATACTATGGTCGTTTCACTAGTTGCCGGAACAGAATACTGGTATGATATACTAGGCAACGCCAACGGCGGAATTATAAATAAATCATCCGCTTTAACAAATTTCACTTTACTTAAAATAAGTAAATCTTTTTAAACATGCTTTACATTTTCCATTATTAATTCTGTTTTATTTACAAAATTAATAATACTATTTAAATCATAAAAATATTTGGAACTCATAAGAGTTTGACCATTCATAACATAAATTTTAAAAATATGTTTATTTGAAATACCAATTGTTTTTAAAATATCAATAATATATTCTTTACTTTTTGTTTTGGGTATTTGTAAATTACCATTAAAATATTCTATGTAATAATAATCACAATCTAATTCTAATTTTATATATTTCTTATAACACCAGAATGATCTTTTCTTAATTATAAAATAATAGTTAAATGGACTTTGTCTTGCTACTGCAATTGGTAGAACGAGAGGACTTGGTGCGGTGGGTTTTGGAGAGAAATCGTGTTGCATATATATAACTATGTTAAATAATTTACCAAAACATTTATTGAAATATATAAATGAATTTGTAGAACCAAGTGACGACCAATTAGAAATATGGAAAATGAACCATTACGTAGATGGATATTATAAAGTAATAGAAGACGTTGAAGATATTATTACAGAAATAAAAATAGGTAGAAACGGAAACATGAAGTGCTATTTCTCTCTTTTCTCGTGGAGTTTATTAGATACAGAATTTTTTTTTGATTCTTATACTGATGAAGAAAGCGATGATAATCTTTCTTTGGTTATTTCATAAAATTCTTTATTTTTTTCAATACCAATAAATTTTCTACCTAAAGTATGACAAGCAACGCCACAAGATCCGCTTCCCATAGTTATATCCAAGCAAGTATCACCTTCATTCGAAAAATATTTTAATAAATGTTCCAAAATAAATTGTGGTTTTTCAGTTACTTTTTTTATTGTTTTATTTTTTATTTTTGCATTACATTTTATAATATTTAATGGTAATTTTGGTTCATAATCATTACCGTCTCTTTTGGCTTGTAACCATTTCGCAACACCATTATTATTAAAATCTTTTGGTAATATTTCATTTTCTTCAATAATATTTAAAGGTAACCTTGGTTCATAAACTTCTAAAGACCTTTTAAATTTCATATTATATAATTCACTATCTATTATTTCATTTTCATTAATAATATTTAATGGTAATTTTGGATTATATTTTCTAGTTTTTGAATGATACATTTTATTATCTTTACCCATAACCATGGGAGAAAAAACTTTATTTTTATTATTTATTTTATGATATTTTGCATAATTATATACTGGTTGTTTTTTATAAAAAATTAAAATATATTCTGTTGATTTTCCAAATCTTTTTCTAGATAATAATGGAGTTGTCGTCTGTCCTTTATTCCATACTATTTCATATTTAAAATATTTAGGTTGACTATTATATATTTCCATAGCAAATTTAAAATCACCAAAGAGAAAAATAGGACATGTTGGTTTACATATCCTCCACAACTGTTTCCACATTCTCTCTAAATCTATTGGGCAATCCCATTTTAAATGTTTAAATCTTCCATAAGGCAAATCAGCTATGACGATATCTACCGAATTGTCCGATAAATCTTTCATAATTTCCAAACAATCTCCATTATATAATTGCATTTATATATTAAAAATATTTTATAATATGATAAATTGACTTAAATAAATCTTAATAATTATATTATTAAAAAGAAAATGTCGGTTGAAACTAAAATTCATTTTTACAAAGATGGCGAAGACAAAGGTATTTATAATGTTTATAATGGAGATTGTGATGGTAGAGATACTTTTTGGTGTTCTCTATCAGAATGGGATGGTCTTATGAAATTACAAATGGTTAATAATGAAGTGTTGTATTTTAATGGTAATGGTGAAGAAATGTTTGTATTTGAAGAAGGAGAAGAAGAATATAAAGTAATTAAAAAATTTAATAATTCCAGTAAAAAATCTGTTTTAACTTTACGATGCGTGGGCGATAAATGGACTTCAAAATGGCTTCCGTTTCCAATGAAAAATAAACCAAAACAAATAACTTATGATGAACAAAAAGAATTAATTAAAAAATTAAAAGAAAAAATTAAAGAACTTAACAAAGGAAATAAAAGAAAATTAAAAACTGAAAATAATAAATTAAAAAAAGAAAATGAAAAATTAAAAGAAGAAAATAAAGAACTACAAAAAATTTTTGATAATGAACATTCTATTAGCAGTTAAAATCTTCTAAAGGTTTTATATATTTATGTGGTACAAAAGAACATAATTTCTTCTCATTCCAGCCACGTCTATTTGTTCCACCCATTCTAACAGTAAATTGTTTTGTTTTTGGAATCCAATAATATAATCCATCAATACAATCCCAAACAATAACTGATATTTTATCTTTTGTTTTAAAAGCAAATTCTAACTTATTTAATCCAACTTGTAAATCATAAAATTGATTATGGCGTATACGCCTCGTTTTTAACTCAATTTGGTATTTTTCATTCTCGTAATCAAAAATATCATATTGATTATTTTGTTCTAAATCATTACCAAAAATTTCTTTAAATTTTGGTAATAATTTTTTTTCGTTCGACAACCCCAGTTGTAAATCTTTTTTTTTTATTTCCATCGTATAAATTGAAGTTAATTTATTATTAAGATTTAAACTTAAAAAGATAATTTTAAGTATTAAGTATAATGCAAAATCTTAACCATTACGACACACAAAAAAAATTCGATGAACTATGTGGATTTAAAAATAATTATGTTGTTTATAAATTTGGTACAAAAAATCCACTTCATGCTTTTAAAGATTTAGACCCAGCAAAAGCATTCACAGAAAAAGAAAGATTGAGAGGTAGTTCTTATGCTTTGCGTCCGGGCTTTAATAATTTAATTTGTGTTGAACCGGATTATAAAAAAGATAAAGAAGTATCTGATTTACCGGAAAGATTTAGAAAAACTTATTGCGATAATACAACTGGGGGAAAACATTATTGGTTTATAATGCCTAATGGTATACCTTCTTATTGGAAAAACTTTGTTAAACAAACAGAATATAAATTTGATTTATTTGTTAATAAAAATACTGGAGTAGCTCATACAAATTGCAATATTCCAAATAAATATTATAATAACATATCTTATATGCCTCCTCAAATCTTACCACAAGAATTATTTAATAAAATCGATTCTTACCAAAAAAAAAATCAAATTGTTAAAAATAAACTAGCAGAAAATAAAATTGTTACAAAAGATACAAAAAAAAGTTCAAAAACTTCTTACAAACAATTAAGAAAAATGTTAAATATGTTGCCTATTAAATATTTTGATGATGGTACGCTTTGGAGGAAAATGTGTTGGATAATTCATTTTGAAACAAAAGGGAGCGATGAAGGGTTTGATTTATTTGAGGAAATGTCTAGAAAAGTTGAAAAATATAAAGATTTAGATCAAAGCGTTCATGTTAAAGAATGGGATAATTCAAATAAAGTAAATAATAAACAATTAACTATTGCTTCCTTATTTAAATATTTACAAGATGAAGGTTTTGAATACAAAGATATTTTGGGTCATAAAAAATTTGATAGAAAATATTTTGATAAAATAAAATCAGAAAAAAGTGATGAAGATATAAAAAAATTAGAAGAAGAAATAAAAAATATTGAAAAAAAAATAGAAGAAACAGATGACGATGATAGAATTAAAGCAACAACAAAAAGAAAAGATATAAAAAAATTAAATAAAAAAATTGCAACTTTAAAAGAACAAATTGGGGCAATATGGGAAGATATGAAAAATGAAGAATATAATTTTAAAAAAAAATATTTTGAAGAATTTAATTTTAAAATTATTAATCCATTTTGTTATGGCGTAGTCACCGAAAAAGAATTAATATTTTATAAAAAAGGAGATATGATTAATTTATATGAAAATTTAGAATTGGGCGGAGAAGAAGGATTATTTATTGGAACGTGGTTCAAAGATAAAAGAAATAAAATTATGGACTACGTTGAATTTTTGCCTACTGGTTTAAAATGTCCAAAAGATACATATAATTTATTTAATGGTTTTAAAATAGAGAAAAACAATTATGAAATGGTTGATATATCAAATATAAATATTATTTTAAATCATATTAAAAATTTAGGTGGTGGTGATGAAAAATCTTTTGAATATCAATTAAATTATTTTGCTCATATTATACAAAAACCACATTGCAAATCAAGAGTTGCCGTTGTATACAAAAGCGATAAGGAAGGTTGTGGTAAAAATTTATTTCTTGAAGCATTTTATAATACACTATTAGGGAGAGATTATGGTATGGCAACAGCAGACCAAGAAGATATTTTTAGAAGGTTTAATACATCTTATCAAAAGTTTATGATTATATTTGATGAGGCAAGAGGAAAAGATAGTTTTATGAATAGTGAAAAAATTAAATCAAGAATTACATGCGACTGTGTTTATATGGAACAAAAGGGTTTCAAAGGAAAAATGATTATGGATTTTGCGAGGTGCTTTTTCCTTACTAATAATAGAACCGGTGTAAAGGTTGGATTAAATGATAGAAGATTTGTTATTTTTAAATGTATAGATTATTTTGCTAATGACCCAAAATATTTTAAACCACTAGCCAAAGCATTATATGATAAAAATATTATGAAAACATTTTATAACTTTTTAAAAAAGAGAGATATAGAAAATTTTGACCCAATTAATGACAGACCATTCACAGAAGAATATAAAAACATGCAAAGCGTAAATATCCCAACTATTGCTCGGTTCTTTTGTTCATATGTTGATAATGAAGAATTTTATAAACACTTTAATCAACAAACGCATGTGGATGTTATTGAAAAAGCAAGTGAACTATTTGAAAAATGTAATGAATGGGCGTTAGAAAAAGGATACAAAACAACCAACCAAACAGCATTTGGATTAGATATTAAACAATTTGAAGGGGTTGAAAAATATAGAAAAAAGAGTGGAAAGGTATATAAAATTAATCTAAATAAATTAAAGAACTTCTTAATTGATAAAAATTATTATGAAACTTTGGAAGAATTTGAAGAAAAAAGTTCTGATTATCAAAAAAAGGGGGTTAAAAATGAAATAGTATGTTAAAAGGTGTAAGGGTTGTAGGGTGTATACCCATATTTTCCAAGTTATATATATAAAAAATATTTTTTTTAACAAACAATTACTTTATCAATGAAACTCTATAAAAACTATACAAACTATACATACTATACACCCCAATAATAATATATATATATATAATAATAATATTATTACCTATTTGGTCTGTTTTTTTGTGGTGTAGGGTTTGGTGTAGGGGGGGTGTATGCCCTACATTATTTATCTTTTTTATCTTTTGAATTTGCTGAACCAGTTGCTCCCAAGTATGTTCCAAGTATTAAACTGATTGTTGATGATGCGAACTCTGATTGCGAACCCTTTGAAAGTTGTATAAAACAAAAAGTTAATACAGATAATGATACGACAGTTTTCGCGAGAAATTCCATTAAAGGTTTATCACATCTACACATAGAACCGCAGCATGAATTGACTTCAAATTCTTCGTCCGGTTTATATAATAATTTTCCGTGTTCATTATGGAATACACCGCTTTCTATTTTTTGTATTTGTTTTTTTTCAACTATTTCATTACGATCCATTTCTTTTTTAATTGGAATAATAACATTTTCTTTTGGTTTTTTATAATTTTTCTTCGGAACTTTTTTCTCTTCTTTTTTTGTTTCCATTTATATATATGGAAATAGAAAATAATAATATAGAAAAATTCAATTACGAAATGTTTGATGAATGTGAACACGCACCAGCAATTATTTTAGCGTCGAGTAGAGGTGGAGGCAAAAGTGTTTTATTAAAATCCTTAATGCAATATTTGGATAAGCGTTTTAAATTTTCGCATATATTTGCCTTTAGTCAAACCGATAAAATAGCAAATGGATTACCTTTTATGAGGCAAGACCACATATTTAATAATTTAGATAATTTGAAAGGAATATTACAGACAAGAATAGATAATCCAACTCCTATTAAACAATTGCCATATATATGTTGTATATTTAATGACATTGCATCTTTGAGAGAAGAGGGAAGAAGTATTAAAAATAGTGAAAGTTTAGAACAAATATACAGTTTGGGCAGACATCGGAGAATTGTATGTTGCACCCTTGTGCAAAAATTAACTATGATAAATCCTTTAATCCGTTTAAATAGTGACGCTACATTTCTATGGGTGGCTAAGTCCCATATAGTTAAACAAAAAATCAAAGACCAATATTTAGGATTAGCAAAAAATAAAAAAGAAAGTGAAGCAATTTATGAACAAGTATTTAACGGAACTCCTTATAATTGCATGGTGGTTCTACAATTTAAACAAGGAGTAACTAGTTTAAAAGATTATATATATGAATTCGTTGCACCCTTCCCAGCACCTAAATGGAAATCCAAATCTTTAAAGAACATAAATAAAAAGGAAAAGAAAATAAATAAAAAATTAGAAGAAGAAAAAAAAAATATATTTAAAATATATAATGAAATTAAAACCGATCCTAAACTCCGCAGAAGTAATCGTATTAGGGAAAAGACCAGCCAATGATTCTTTTCCTAACCCAACTGAATTAAAAGTATTACCTAAATATCCTAGATTAGACAATGCTTTCTATTCATATAACAGACAATTAAAAAGAGAAAAAGGGATGTGCAATCCTATCCAAAAAGCAATTTATAATTTTGATTTTGCTGGTAATGGAGCAAGAGGTCGTTACAAACATACAAAACAAGATTTAGAAAAAGTTGCTGGTAATACAAATATTAAAAAGAAACCGAAAAAAGTTGTTGATATGGAATTAGATGCCGAAGCAGTTGAAGAACAAATGCAACTTAACTTCGATGGTACAGAACTACGAGGAAATAGAGTTACTAGTGCCGAGGAAGCCAAACAATTTATTAGAAAGTTCGGCGGTGTTATTAAAAGAAATAGGGGAGATCATTTCCGTAGCGGAAGATACAGCGGAGGAAAACTACGCCGTGAGTATGAAGCATCAACTCAAAGATTATCTTCAACTGGTCAAAATGTGGAAGTGGAAGATGAGTTTACAAATCTTCAAGATGGAATGGAAGCAGAACAAACTGGATTAAATATTAAAGCTGGGGACGAAGGAATGTGAGTTTAATTTAAACCCCTTTTTTTTAAATAATATTTTAGGAAAAAAATAAAATATTATTAATTTATAAATGGAAAATGTTTTTCAAGATAAAAAAATGCAAGACAAATTTAAGAGATTTGAAGCTGGTGCTAGAGATTTAAAGATTGATGGACTTGTCATGAAAACGAAACCTTTATTAAATAAAAAAGTTGGCGTTGTTTTAGATGGTCGTATTTATCCTATTATAAAAGGTAGAAAAACTAATTGGAGTTTTTTACAAAGTGCCACCACACAAAATAATAAAGAAATATTTAAAGCAGTTATTCAAGCAGTAACTAAAGCAAAAACAAAAAAAGAAAAAGAAGACGCATATATAACGGCACTATTAGATGCTGGAAATATTCCACCAAATGTATCAATGTTTGCCTTAAGAGTTGCCGATGGTGTAAAGGTAGATGCGAGAGCAAATAATGGTTTAAATTTATATAAAAGACAAAATATAAGACAATATTATCCAGCAGATGTAACACCACCGCCACCAAATACAGAACCACCAAAACCAGCAGTAGCATCAAAAAAAGAAATGCCGGATATGAAAAAAGAAGAACCGGAAAAAATGGAAAAGAAAAAAATGAGAGGACAAGAAGTAGTAACGGATGATCCAAACGCACCTTTGGCTTTAAGGGCAAGAAATTATGATCCAACCAAATATGAGGGCAATCCCAAAATGGAAATGATAAAAGGTAAAGCAATTAGAGTTTCAAAGTTACAAAGGGGAGAATTTGGATATGTTTTTAGAGGAAAAATATTTCCAATATGGAAAGCGGACAATTTGGCCGTTGCTTCTAATTCTTGGTCAATGGTAGAAAGTAGAATGACAACACAAGAATTAGAACTGTTTAAAAGAATGAAAGAAAAAAACAACGATGACGCATTGGGATTATATTATGATTTTATGGAAGAAGTCCAAAATATCCCAATTGAAGTTATAAGTCGTGGTCTAGAAGTTGCAAATAATAAAGGAACTCAACGATTAGTTAATATTTTGGAACAACGCATGAAAAAAAGTGGATACACAATAGAAGATGGATTTAATATTAACTTTGAGCCAGAAGGCGAAAAATCTGTATTTCAAAGTTTAAAAGGTAAATTTTCTCTTTTATTACCAGTTCAAAAATTAAAAAAATCTAGAACAAGATTAGGGAATGAAGAGTTTAAAAAAATACAATACACTAAAGCAGAAATAAAAAAAATATTTGATGGTATTGATATTTATAATAATGTTGAAATAGATAAATTAAAAGCAAAATTAACAGCGGAGGAAATGTCACAAAATATAAAAGTAGAAAGAGATACTAAAAAAATGGAAGAAAAAGAAAGAATGGAAAAAAGAGAAAAAAGAGCAATACCGCTTCCACCACCAATTAAAGATGATGAAGAATTAGAAGTTTTTGATGTTGACGCTAATGGAAATATTAGAGAAGAAAGAGCAAAACAAGATGAATTTTCTTCAACAATGGCGGAGGCAGAAGCATCACTCGCAGACACTAAAAATTTTGATTTAGAAGAGCCAGACGCAATTTTACAAATACCTATGGAACAAAGAATTGGTTATAACCCACCAATTCCGCCAAATAATAATAATAATAATATACAAATGGAAATAAGTGAAGGAAAAAATGATGCCGAACGAAGACAGATAGAATTAAATAAAGCAACAGCAGATGAAGAAACAAAAGCAGAAGAATTAGAAAAAGATAATATTCCAGACATTTCAAAACATGGGCATCAAATTGCTATACAAAATGTTTTTATTAAAGAAGGAAAAGATTTTACTTTTATTAAGCAACAAGTCAAAAGAAATAAATATTTAAACAATGATAATAAAAATATTAAGGCAGAGATTGATTTAATTTATGCATACTATTCAACTTTATTTCCTTTAACAGCACCAAAAGAATATTCAGAAGATAATTGTATAGAACTAAAAACATTAGAATTCCAATACAAAAGAAATATACAATTTGAGAGAAAATGGAAATCTAGTTTAGCAAATTCTATCGGTGGTGGAGCATCAGCACCAAACGGACAAACTATGGGAGCAATAATTAATTTAGAAAACATGGGTATGACCGCACAGCAACTATTCCAACGAGGACAACCAGCAACTCAACCACCATTACAACCAACAGCACCATTAAATAATCCACCGACTGCACCACAAAATCCGGCACAAAAAGATTCAACTGGTGGAAACCCAGTTCCAAAAGGAACATCCGCACTTCCTTTAACAGATATACAACAAAAGGTAATTCCTCAACCACAGAACATTAAACCAAAGTCAACTAGAAAGAGAGCAAAGAGAGTTAAGTTCCAAGATGTAAAATTAAAAGTAAGACAGAAACAAATTAAAACAAACCTATTATTTACCAATCCCAAAATAATGGAAACTCCTCCGCAGCCAGAAGGAGATTTACCAATGTTTAATTTTAGAAATAAAATAAATAATAGAAGAAAATTATAATCTTTTAATATATAAATGCCTATTCTAACTTTACATTATAGAAATCAAAATCCTACTGGGTCACCATCAACTGATGATGATAAATACGCAAGACAGAAACTCCGTATGAGTTCTTTATCTGTTCCAATTCAAAAATTAACTTTAGTTGGATATTGTATTAATTTAAGAAAATTTGATGGAACATTAAATGCTGGAAAATCTCATCAAATACCGGATCATATTTTAGTAGAAATACCGGAATTTACAACTCAAAGTGTTAATAACGTATCACCACCCAAAACTCATAACGGCGATGATTATGTACAAACGCATTCTATTCCATTACCTTTAACAGATAATCTTAACACTATTCATTTTGGTATGAATTTAGATTTTGAAGTTAATAAAAGATTAAACCGAGAAATTACACTCCATTTAAAAAAATTTAATGAAGACAATGAAATAGTATCAATGACAACTTCAACAAATGCGGATGGGCAAGTTGCTGTGGATCATGTGTTACTTTACTTCAATTACTCAACGGTTGGAAAATTTTGATAGTTCTTTACATTTATTACTTCTTTGATGTGCTCTTAAAGCACCGCTACTAATTAAAGAATTACATTTAGGACAATTTATTTTAACAGAACGCTTATGTTTAATTTTTTGATAATGTTTTCTTGAACATTCGTTTCTTTTTTCTCTATTTAAAGGATTTTTCATACGCTTATCATAATAACCTTTTATTTTATCTCTATTATTTATATCCCATATTTTTTTTAATTTATTATAATGTTCTTTATTTTTAATATAATCTAATTTTTTTTGTTTTAGTAAATAATCTCTGTTTTTTAATCGCCATTCTTTGGAATATTTTTTTTTATATTTTTCAGTTATAAAAGTATTATTATTATTTAATCCATTTTTAACACTATCATATTGATTTATCCAATATTGCTCTACTAATAATCTAATTCTATAACTGCATTTTTTTTTATAAACAGCTAATATTTCTAATTGAATATTTATCTGTTTCTCTCTAATGTATTGATAAATAAGATAATTATAAGCAGTTCCTTTTTTATAAATAACATTTGTTTTATGTTCTTGTGTTCTTCTTTTAACATTTGTTGTAGAACCAATATAATTAATGTTTTTCATTTTGTAAATATAAAATACCATTTTGATATTATTATTAAGTATTTTATCTTTAATTCAATTTATTATATTTACCATTTTTTAATATTTAGATATATTAAATAATGGATTTTTTTGAAGATTTATTTATTGGTGATGATAAAGAAACTAGTAGTCCAAAACTTACTTATAAAAAATTAACAGAACCAGCAAAAACTAGAAACCCTAGGGGACGCGACCCAAGAGCATTAGGGATAAATGATTTTGAATTAAAAAATAAACAAACCACCGCTGGTAAAGGTATGGATACTTTAAAACAGTCTGGAAATTTAGACCCAGCACAGATTGAAAAAATAGCAAGTAATTTACAAGGACAAGGAGCAAAAAGAAAAGATTTAATTGATGATTTAATTGATGAAATAAAAAAAGGTAACGCTATTGATAGTGCAAGTTTAAGTGAAGAACAGAAAAACGAATTAAGGGAAAGAATGCAACAACCGGAAAAATCAAGAGAAAAAGATTTTAAAAGCGGTCAATTTGGAGATTCTTTTAGTGACGACCCAAAATTAAGCGATGATACGTCATATATTCCACCACCACCACCATTACCAAAAGATGATACACCGCCACCACAACATACGCGAGGAGGTTATTTGGGAGATGCCATAGAACCACCACAACACACGCGAGGAGGTTATTTGGGAGATGCTATTCCAAACACAGCACCAACAACAACAGACCCAGCAGAATTAGAACATTCAATAACCGTAACACCAGCAACTTCTTTACAAACCGACCCAATGATAGAACAAGGGAAAGAAAACTCACCGGACGCAACAATTTTTAGACAAATGATACATGTTGGGGCGGAATTGTCTTTTGATTATTTAAAACAATTAAGCGGATATGGTGGTGCAATTGATTCTGCACAAGCAATGGCAAAAAAGTTTTTAGGATTTCAATTTACAGATTTGGTAGATTTGGCTGTTGATAGTTTGCAAAAAAATAAATTATCAGATGTTGGAAGTTTGAGAGGAACAACACCGGACAGAATAAAACTACAAATGAAAGATGCTGAATTGGGCGAACATTCTATAATTAAGAACGCTTGTCTTTATCCTTTATTAGCAGTTGCTTTTAAATTATATTTAGTTGATAGAGGTATTGAATTTGGATATATGGGAGATACTGTATTTAGACATGGTTTTAAACATTTATTAGAAAAATATGTAAAATTACAAGATTCAAACGTGAGATACTTTATGTATTGCTGGGACAACTCACCTAAAAGTTTATTAGATGCTTATGAGAGAAATCGTGATGCTATTACGAGTGTAACACCGGAAGAAAGACAACAAATAATGAATTATCATACTAATATTATGTTAGAATACGATAGAATATTCGCACCAAATAAATTTATGGTTGATGTAAAACGATATGAACACGGCGGAACAGAATTAAATCAAATGTTAATTAATTTAGCAAATCCTATTTTCTTATTTGAAATATCAAAAGTGTTTAGTGGTATTGATGAATTTATATTAAATGTAAGAGACAACGAAGGACTGCTTTTAGGGTTAATGGGTTTATTATACGCAAAAGCATTAAAAGACGGAACTAATATGGGTGACGCACTATTAGCAAATGCTCGTGTTGATGGAATAGTATATTATACAAAACAAACAGAAGCACCAAAATTTAAAAATTTAGAAGTTGATTTATTAAGAGAAGCAGCCGATGGACCAGAATTTCAAGAAAAAATGGTTGATGGTACTAGTTATATTATCTTTAGAGGAACAGATGCAAAACAAGATAAATTTTTAGAAAGAGATTTTATGAAAAATATAATTAATCTTGCTGGTAGTTCTGAATTGTTTAGCAATGAAGCATTTAATAATAGAATTGTAAAAGCAACAGAGATTATAGAAAAAAGAGAAAGAGAAGGTGTCCCAATAAAAATAATTGGTTATTCTTTAGGAGGAATTTTTGGACTATACATGAGTTCTATATATCCCACAATTCCAACAAGGATTTATTCTCCAATATTAGCAAATAATGAAGAAACAACCCAATTAATGGATGGAATTGAGCAACAAAATTCTAATTTAGAAATAAATTATATTGAAGGTGACCCAATTAGCGTTAATGTGAAAAAATATGAAGATAGATTAAATATTAAGAAACAAAAGAAATCTCGTTTTTTTGATAGTCATTCTTTGAACAATTATTTATTTAATCCATAATTTATTTTAATAAAGTTTTTTTAATAATTTTTTTTTCTTTTTGTATATTATAAATGAATATCGCAACCGAAGCGTTAAAACAATCAACATTATATGCCTCTTCGATTCAAGGTGGAAATATCGATTATGATAGTTTCAAATATGATCTCGAAAAGTCATACCCAAATATTTACAAAGACCGCCACGTGGCCAAAGAATTCACCGGCCTCAAAAATGCCTCCCTAGGCTCCAGCGATTCGACCGAGGTCAGTGCCTTCGGTCTAGCTCGTGAAATGTATTTAAAAACCACAATCTCATATGTAACCCCATCTGTTGACGCCAATCAAGTCTGCAACGTTGCCCAACATTTATACAAAGCAATCATTAGCCGAGTTGCCCTTCTTAACTCGTCTAGAGAAATTGCCCAAATTTATGGCGACACTATGCAGTGGAGAGCAATCTCACGCAACAACAGAGGCGAAAAAATGAAATGGCTTCTTGCTGGTAAACACAACCTTCAACTTAACGCAAAAGCTTTACAAGTGGTAGAAGAAAATCTTGCAAATGAAATTATTTGTGGTGATGCCGTAACCCAAACAATAACCTTTTACACTGACCTTCCTTGGTCTTTCCTCCACGGCAAATTCCAAAGTGATGATGGAAAGAAAACTTCTGCCCTTGGAAATTTCCGCTTTTTAGAAACTTGCCGTGTCCTAGTGGAAACCGCCCCAGCACATGAAGTAGTAACTGGCGTTGGAACTGGAACTGGAGCAATAACTGATTTAAAAATTGATAAAATGGAACTCGTTGTAAATTATGATATTCCGGAATCTTCCGATATGATGCAAATTGAAAACCAATATTCTCTTGATGTTCCTCTATCAGTTCTTGTAGGAAATGAAGTCCTAACTGAAACCGAAGTAGCAGCCACAGCATCTTCCACAACTCACTCTGTTAAAGTGTTCAACACAAATCTCGCTAAAGGCTTTGTCGTCTGCGTACATAAAACACGTGATGCAACAGCCGCTCGGCGTCTTGCGGTAAAAATAACTTCCGGAGAATCAAACGGTTCAGATGATTTAATTGTTGAACCAACATCCGCAGCCTTAGCCCTAGCCGCGAACAAACACGCAGCCAACCCTCATATGGGTCAATACCATTCCATACCAGCAACTGATGATAGTCGGTTTGGATGTGACTACAAAAAAGTAAATGCCCTATCTATTAAATCCTCCGGCCGTGTCCTTTTTGAAGCGGATTCATATGAACAACTTCTATTTTGCACCACTAACATGACCAATTGGCTAGATGTTGCGGCCGGCAATGTGCGAGAAATTTCTCAAATTATGGATAAAAATAGTTGCAACGATGTTAATTTCTACTGGATTCCTTTCTGTGAAAAACCCAACGTAAACTCCTTCACCGGCTCTCTTGCTCTTAAAGGTCTAGCCACTTGCGACGTCAGCGTAACCTTCCCTTCCATTAGCGGTCAAAAATACAAAGTTAAAGTGTACACAATTCACCACAATATAGTCAGCGTAGATGCAAACAGCGGCCGTCTCATCCAAAGCGTCTCGTCGTAAATTTAGTCATTTTTAATACGATTTTATTTTATATATATAATATAAAATGGTAAATAAAAAAATAATATTTAAGGTTTTCTAATAGTTTTCGACATGCTTTTCATTAATTGTTGTTTATAAAAATTATTTGCCATATTTTCATAAAACACTTTTCGTTTTTCCGGTGTTTCGCCAGAGTATATAAGTATCCCTTGTCTTCTTGCTTTTTCTTTTTCAAATGCATAACCCCTTGCGGTATTTCTATCTCCTATACGTATTTTTTCTCCTTGTAATAATCGTTTTCTTATATCATTTGCCTTATCAACATCTTCTTCAATATCTTTCATTTTTATTTTAATTTTTTCTTTTGTTCGTGGAACATTTTTAGGAGTTTTTTTCTTTTTTGGTGTTAAAGTTCCACCTAATTTTTTATTTATTTTTTTATAATGTTCTTTTTTTGCTTTCCTATTTCTCTCTTTTCCTTCTGCTTTTCTTTCTTCATTTCTTTCTTTTCTATTTTGTTTTGCATCAAATTTACTTTTTCTTGAAGCGGACACATATGCTATTTCTTTTTCTTGTACTTTGTTAGCGAATTTAACCATTATAATATTATATAATATAATATTATTATGGATAATAAAAAAGAATTTAATAATATTTTAAAAACAATAGAAAAATTAGAAAAAGATTTGAAAGATTTTAATTGTAATGTTAAAAAATTAAAAATAAAAGAAAGAAAAAAAATAATAAAATATTGCAATTTATGTAAACAATTTCATTATGATAAATATATAAATTATAATAATGATCCGACAAATAATAAAAAGTTTAAAAAATTATTTTGTGTGTGCTAAATATATAATGCCCAACCATTACAAAGAGAAAAAACAGAAAAAAATAAACATGAAACCAAAAAAAAATAATAAAAAAAAAATGTTTAAATCAAAAGTTAAACCTAAATTATTTAATGAGAGCGTTGGTCGTCAACGTCCATTAGCAAAGCAAAAACCAAACTATTAAATCCATATTAATTTTTCTGTTGTTCCAAGTTCTTTTTGTAAATTCCAACAAAACCAGCAAGTCATAAAAGGAGCTGGTTTTCCACTTTCAATAAAACTATAATATTTATTTGGAATAACGACTTGTAAATTGGTGTTATACTTTCTTAAATATTTTCTTTCTAGAGTTCCAATTGGGAGCAAAAGAGATATTCTGCGGTTAGGTGTGTCTTTTAATAACTTTTCTAATATTTTTTCTTTTTTATTATAAGGTGGGTTGTCTATTATTAAAGCGTCACTAATATCATAAGTATAAAAGTCTTTATTAAAGTGAATAATATTATAACCTAAATTTTTAACCAATTCTTTACAACTACCATCATTATAAAACGGCAACCACAATTTCTCTCTTTTATTTATAAATTGTAACATGTCTTTCCACGCACAGAGTGGAGTGTTATAGTCGTCTTTTGGTACAATTTTTCCAAGTGGATAGCTTCCTTTAAAGGTGGTCATGCTTATATTTAACAAATATAATTTTTTTTGTTGTCGAACCTTATAATATTTTTTCTAAAGTTCAATTTTTTGGAAAATATAAAAAAAATATTTTTTAAAAATTAATTAAATATTTTTAATTATAATAACTAACCCACGAGGTTCAATTTTTATTGTCTAAAAATATGTGCTTCTTCAAAAAACTCTTTACAATATTTAATACTCTCATTCCATTTTTGTTCTTTAGTAAAATTAGACCCTAACATGGCTTGTATTTGAAGCATACGTGGGTCATTACAAGTCTTACCTTTTGGTGTGCTTACCCAACTATTACGAATACCACTCACTCGTCTTAATTTATACCTACCATTTTGAATTTTAAATGTAAATGTATGGTCTAAAACAATCTCTTTATCGCAACTTGTAAAACCACGAATAACTAACCATTTGCCTTGTTTTTTAATAGTATAACCATTTTTATAAAACCCACTCTCCGTAGGCGTTCCTAATTTATTGTCGTAGTCTTTACCATTAACATTTAGTTTGACTTCAAAAGGCAAAGATGGAAGTTTTGATTTAATTACATCTGTAAAGTCATTACTATATTTTTTTTTGTCTGCTTGTGGAAGACCATTAGCAAAAATGTAGTAATTGCCTCCAACGTTGATAGTGCGAGCCATATTATTTAATAAAATAATATATAGTTGTTGTTGTTGTTATTATTTTTAAAAAATTTAAAATTTCAATTTTTTGGAAAATATAAAAAAAAATATTTTGGAAAAAAAAAATAAAAAATTGTTTGGGATATAATAAAAAAATAATAGTTTGTGTGCGGTTAATGTAATAAAAAAGAGATCTTCTGTCAAATATATATAGTTTCTGTCAATAATATAGTAAGAAATAGAGAGAAAACGTCAATTATAATAAAAAAAATAATAAATAATAACAGTTTCTCTCTATTTATGACAGAAAAATTATGTTCAA
>Ga0206131_10003580_pt1 | contig 17756 bp, 12 predicted proteins | sample Helgoland_Spring_FD_148636 | JGI IMG/M metagenome (GOLD analysis project Ga0206131, IMG submission 148636) | Pelagic subsurface seawater microbial communities from Kabeltonne, Helgoland, North Sea - Helgoland_Spring_Bloom_20160517_1 | ecosystem: Environmental > Aquatic > Marine > Epipelagic ...
TTTCAAATGGAGGCTTTTAAAAGTGTATTGAAAGAGATTAGTTTACGACTAGCTTGAATTTAGATGCTCCTTTTTCGGTTTTAATAGTTAAGAAGTAAACTCCTCCAGCTAAGTTACCTAAATCAACCTCTTCTCTAATAAAGCTTAATTGCCCATAAGCATTGTAATAAACTATTTGTCCACTTGCACTATAAATCTCTACCTCTAGGTTATTAGCTTTATTTCCTGAAACTTCAAGTACAAACTTTCCACTATTTGGATTAGGGAAAATATTAACCACTGCATCAATCTGACTCAATAGCGTAACACCTAAACAAATGCTTTCATAACTTACAACTACAGTATCTGAACCTGTACAACCGTCAGCATTGGTAACCAAAACTGAATATGTTCCAGAAGTTGAACTGTCTGCTGTAATGGTTTTAGATGTGTTTCCTGTTGAAATGCCATCTAAAAACCACTCAAAGCTACTTCCACTTCCCGCATCAAGGGTAACTGTAGGTCTATTATTGCATAGTAAAGTGTCTTTACCCAAATTTACAATTGGCAATACACCTACATTCAAGGTTTGTGAGCCTGTTGATGTACAACCGTTTCCATCTGTAAACTCATAAGAAATAGCATATGCTCCTGCTCCACCTGCAGCAATTGGGTCAAAGCTACTTCCACCTACTCCATTTCCGCTGTAAATTCCGCCTGAAGGACTAGCCTCAATCAAAGTATATTTGGCATCATTGGCACAAATTATTGGGAAAGGATTCCAAGTAATTATCGGAACGGTATCAACAGTTATTGTATTTGTATCTGCAGCAAAACATCCATTTGCGTCAGTAAAACTGTAAAACACATTATAAACTCCAGGGCCTGCAACTGCTGATGGATCAAAGTTTCCATTTGCAATTCCATTACCACTGTAGTTTCCTCCCGCAGGTAAACCACCTGTTAAAGCTAATGGGTTGGCATTTGCACAAATATTACTTTGAGTTGCCAAAGAAACATTTGGTAAAGCATTAACAGTTATTGCTGTTGTGTCAATTCCTGTACAACCATTATTATCAGTATAGGTGTAATAAACAGGATGAGAACCAACTCCTGCTTGAGAAACAAGTAAGGTATTGTTGATAATATTTTGACCAGAATATTGACCACCGTTTGGCGTAGCTTTAGGTAAAATAAAGTTTCCGTTATCAATACACAAGCTTGGCATAACACCTGCAGCTACTGTTGGTAATGGGTTTATTGAAACCAATACTGAATCTGAATTTACACAACCTTGAGAAGATGTTCCAATAACAGTATATTGGGTTAATGCAGTAGGTGAAACACTTACAGAATCGTTACTGGCTAAACCAACCCAACTATAAGTAGATGCGCCAGTTGCAACCAAAGTAGCTGAAATACCATCGCAAATAGCTTGATCAATTCCTGCACTAACATTAGGTAATGGATTTACAAGAATAGTTACTGACCCAGCTGCTCCTTCGCAATTTCCAACCAACTCCGTAACATAATAGGTATTTGCTCCTACTGAAACACTTTGTGGGGTATAAACCAAACCTGTATCTACAAGATTGGCTGAACCTAAAAGTGGAGAGCTGTACCAGTTAAGAGTTCCAGAGCCTTGCGCTGAAGCTGAAAACCCAGTAAATGAATCGCCAGAACAAATTGTATCATTTCCAACAACGCTTGGTGCTTGAGGCTGACCTGGGGCGTTTATAGTTGCTATTCCAAAGGTTGATGAACAAAAAGTATCTGCTACGTGCACAATATAACCTGCAGCTGGTAAATTACTAAATGAACCATTTGGTTGAAATGATAAGCCATTATCTATACTATATTTTGCTCCAATATTATAAAATTGGGCACTAACGGTAATCGACCCATCTACTAATCCACAGCTACTTACATCATTTTCAATTACAGAATTTATTACTGGCGATTGGTAAACGGTGGAGTTAACAGAAACACCTTGACTTTCGCATTGTCCATCAAACTGGGTTAAATAAAATGTACTAGAGCCAATTGTGGTTGATGGAAAAAATGACTGGTTTACCGAAATGAGGTTATTTAGTGTTGAGTCTGAATACCATCTTGCACTATTTCCTGCTCCTAAATTAGCTTGCAATGCTATAGGAGATTCATTATCACAATATGATGTGCTAGAAGCTGTTGGAGAGTTTGGAGAGGCAATTATGGTAACGCTTTCATTGCTGCTAGGGCTTTCACAGCCAGCTGACATTGATGTGGCATAAACGGTATTCACACCCACACTAGCAAAAGCTCCAATATTTAGCTGATTACCTTGCCCGATAATAAGTGACAACGCAGAATCTCCATACCAAGTAACACCTACTCCTTGAGCAAACAATGGTAAAATTGGATCTGTATCGCAATAGGTTGCTCCGCCAGATAATACAGGCGCATTTGGAACAGCATTTATCTCCACAAAAACTTGAGCTGGTGGACTCTGACAATTATTCGCAAACTCTGCCACATAATATACATTTAAACCTAGGGCAGATGGCGGTGTAAACGTAGACCCTGAATCAATTGGGTTGGTTAACGAAGCATCATCATACCAATACAAAGTACCTGTTCCGCCTGAGGCAGAAACTGGTAAGATGTTATCACCTTGACAATAGTTAAATGAAGATGTTCCATTTATTGTTGGTTGTGATGGCGAACCTGCAAAAGGGTTTATTACCAATGAAGCCGTATTGTTTAAACAACCATTTGTATCAGTAACTGTAACCACGTAAGTAGCTGGGAAAAGGTTTACAAATACACCACTTCCTACCTGAGTTTGTCCTGTATTTAAACTATAAGTTATAGTTCCTGCTCCAAAACCTTGCAAGCTAATAGAGCCGTCATTTGTACCACAGCCTGTTACTTGGGTAACATTTACGCCACCAATTATTGGATTGTTATTTACAGTCAAATTAACCTCAATAACACTATCGCAACCTGCATTAGAGGTATAGGTTTGATAATAATTACCTGATACTGTTTGTGGGTTTCCAAATATAAACGCCGTATCTCCTTGACAAATCTCTAAACTACTGGTTGTAGTGTCATTCGCACAAAGAGAATAACTGAATACATCAGTACATAAATTATTATCTGTAACAGTTACTGTATAATTTCCAACACCCAAGTTGATAGCAGTATCAGTTACTTGGGCAGGAATTGAGTTCCAGATATATGAATACGGCATAGTGCCACCTGAAACATTAACAGAAATTGACCCATTGTTTGCTTGCGCAGAAGTTGGGTTTTGTGCAGCATTAAAACCTACTTGAAGCGTTTGAGGCTCTGATAAAGTAACAGAGTTATTATAGTTACAGCCATTGGCATCTGTAATAGTATAGTTATAATTACCCGCTCCTAAACCTGTTATCATTCTGGAGCCTTGGTTATTGTTCCATTGATAAGAGTAAGGGCTTGTCCCTCCATTTACATTTAACTCAATAGAGCCATTTTGATTTCCATTACATAATGGTTCTACAAATGCATTTGTATCTACACCCATGTAAACACTTCCTCCATTGTTGATAAGGTTGCGCAGAACCTGTCCATTTACTTGGGATACCATCATAACAGGAATATTTATTTGCTGACCAAACGTTCCTCCTGCAAGATTAACATTTGCATTGCTATTATTTATAATAATAACTCCGGTTGCTCCAGCCTGTTGACACCTTAAAGCTTTTAACCCGAATTCACAAGCGCCTCTATAAACTACAGCAATATTTCCATTTAACGCTGAGGCATTAGCCAAAACTGTAGAACAAACCAAACTATCAGCCATAGAGCTATCTCTAGCTACAACTAATTGTCCAAAGGCACTCGATACATTTAAATTGGTACTCCAAGAAGTTGTATCCATAAAGCCAAAGTCCATTAAATATGATGTTCCGTTGGTATTGTTTACTTCTAAAATGGGTAACGCCCCATTTGCTTGAGATGATATAGGACCTGTTGGCCCGTTTACGCCAAAGAAGGCAGAATCTAAACAATTTGCTGAATCGGTAATTACTACCTTATAATTACCCGCTTGTAAGCCTGAAATAGTTTGCCCCTGTGCAAATCCCCAATCGTAAGAAGCAATTCCATTTGGGCTTGATGCATAAGCTGTTAAGCCTCCATCGTTTCCACCAAAACATGAAACAAACGTTTGAGTTGCATATAAATTAAATGAAGGGCATGGAGGAGGGCATGCTTGACAAGACTCCCAGCAAACCACAGGTAAAGTGGTGTCTCCCGAAATGGTTAAAGTTCTATTTGTAAACCCACTATTTGTTACTGTACAGAACAAACCTTGAGCTAACTGCTCTTGAATATTCCAGTTATCTGCGGAGTATTTAAATTCGGTTGTACCTGCTGGGATTGCAATTGTAACTTCCCAAATACCATCATTGTTTGCATCTGTCATGGCGTTGCAGTTACCACACCACCCATTAAAAATACCATTTACCTCAGGGGTGGTAAAAGCCTGTGTAACATTTTTCATGTCTACTTGGAAAGTTACATTATACGTTGTAACTTGAGGTGTGCCGCCAAAGTAAACACTGTCCAAATAATATGTTTTAGTATTTGTTGGATTATTTAAGAAGTCATAAAAAATAACCACTTTATCGTAGGTATTTGCAAAGTTGATTGGCGCTGTGTTTGGTACCTCATTTGCAAAATCAAATAATAATGTTTGCCAACCATTGGCAACTGAAGTAGCAGCCTCTGTTTCAACCGAAATAGAGCCATTTGCCGCATCCTCAACTTTTAGCCTAACAACAATACCTGAATCAGGAGAATAAATTTTAGCTGACAATGTTGTAGCTCCTTGAGAAAAAGGAACTGGATTTGCCAAACCTGCATTGGTGCCTAAAATTGTTCCTTGCCAAGGTTGGCCTGTCGGGCTTTTATCTGTTTTTAAAACATAATTACTCGCATTTTGAGGGTCGGGTACAAGAGAAGAAAAAGTTCCATCAAAATCGGTAACGGTGTAATCAACATTTGAGGTATCATCCCAAGTTATTGGTAAATCTATTTGAGCAAGAGTTGGGGCTGGGCTTAAATTTAAAATTACATGAAAAGCATTTCCATTGTTATACCAATTGCCTCCTAACCTAATTATTGATGCGGCTTGATTTTGAGGGTAGGACTCATCATCAATGATAGAAACATTATTTGCATTATTGTTTGAGTTCATGATAACACCCACGTAATACAATCCCGTATCTATCACAAAATTTGCAGGAATAAAAGCGTTAAAGTTACCAGTATCTGTTGCTGTTAAAGTGTAGGGGGAGCCTTTATAAACTTCGGTAAAACCTAAACCAAAGTTACCTTTGTAAACAACAGGAATAATTTCTGCTCCTACTCTCGAGATACTTCCAATGTCTATTGTTAATTGATTTAGTTGTGCTTGTTGGCTAAAATAAAACTCATTTACAGCCACTAAAGAATCAGCAGAACCTAAACCAATGTTAAAATTAGTTCCAAAAGCCGATGACCAAACATTTCTATGTAACCTGTACTCGCTATTTGTTACCTCTACAGTAGTATAAATTGTGTCTCCTTCGGTAAAGTTATCTGTGCTATCTGAAGTTGGGTAAAAAGTTAAAGTGTAAGTGTCTAAATTATTGTAACCAAAATTAGCATAAGGAAAAGTGTTTGATGTATCGCCTGCATTTAAAACAGATTGGGTTGTAGAAATATAATTTGGTACAAAACCTCCTAAACCTGCATCTGTTTCACAATACAAACTAACATTTGTAGCTTGATTAGAGCCATTATTTATTACCCTACCTGTTAATTCCCAAGGGTTGAACAAAAAGTTTGGAATTGCATAATGCTCTCCAACAGTATTGGGTTGTTTTACAGAAACATCGTACGCAATTAAATCATTTTGAGGTTTTTTCAAGAAAGCAATGTCATCAATTGCCCAGAAATAATAACTTCTTTGAAACTGCCCGCCATTTAAGCCTAAAGGATTTCTTCCATCAAAAACAAAAGCAATTTTTACGTTTGGTTGTCCTCCAACATAGCTTGAAATATCTAAACGAATTACCTCTCGATTAGCAGAAGCTTGGTTAACTATTAAATTATCATGAACATAAACCGTATCAGGATAAGTTAGGCCGCCATCTATACTAAAAGCCACACCTGCGGCAGACTCAAATGTTCTAAAAAAGCTTTCGAATTGTAGAGTTACATTCTGTTGATTAGCAAAGTTTAGTGCCTCTGTATAAAGTCCGCCAACATGAGGAGCTGGAGATTGACCTGTACCGCCTGCGCCATTTGGGTCATCTAAATAATCTGAATCAAAAATCATAAAGCCATTATTGGTGGTAGATGAGTTAATAGGACCAAAGGCTCCTGCATAAGCTCCTCGAGAACCTGTATTATTACTTGGAGTAGTATTTGTCCCCCTGTATTCCCATAATGCATTTGTTGAGCTACCTGTGTTTGACCAGCCAGAAGGAATTCCGGTTGCAAAATCAAAAGAATATAAAGTATCTCCTTGCGGGCAAACTGAACATGACTCATAACAAAAAGCAGGTAATACTGTATCACTAGTAAATATGGCAACCCTGTTTGATGAACCTGGCGAATTACACCCTGTTATTAATTCATCAAAGCCCCAATTATTTCCATTAATAAATTTATACTCATAATATCCTTGTGAAAGGTTTAAAACGGTTTCATAAACGCCTGTGCCTGATGAGTCGAAAAGTTGAATTCCACTTGGGTTCCAACTAGTTATATTGGGATTGCCGTTGCCAAAATTCCCCGCTAAATGAACACCGTTTGAGGACACTGTTTCGTTGTTCATATCAACACTCAACCTAACATTAACAGCAGGAATAACATCAGAAATAAATCGAGGAAAAACTTGTCTGTCACTAAAATAAGGTGACGAATTATCAAACTGGCTTTGACACCCAACTACAGAAAAATAACCTGTTGGTGCAGCAATACCAGGAATCAAATTGGCATCAAAGTCTAACCTCATAATTACTGTATCTCCATTAGAGGTTAGTATATCAACATTATGACTGCCTGCTGTTGTTGGCCATGCAGACGGGTTTAACAACTGGCAATAATTTAATTGAACCAAATTGCCTTCTGAAGACTCATCAATAGAAAAAAGCCATTGTGGGCTTGGAACTTGATTGTTTGATGATATAAAATCTATTGAATCAGGTACAAACTCAGTTAAACCGTTAAACTGCTGAATATCTCCTATTAATCTAATATCATCTCCTACAGCAACTTGGTAACTATTTAAATCTACAGGAGAGTATACATAAATTCCACCCGTAGTATCTTGTACAAAAAAGTTGTACCCTGTATTTCCATCAAAATCTATTGAGGTTACAATCCCTCTAATTTTGCAAGCGTAATTCAAAGAGTCGGGAACTCCATTTGCATCAACCCCCTTAATTTCACTTATATTTCTTATTGGCAATTGGCTAGTTGCGCCACTGTTCCATGCGTTTGAGGTAAACACTCCTCTGCCATGGGTTATAGCCATTACTGTATTGTCTGAAGTTCTATATTGTAACATATCAACCCTTACATTGGCTAAACCAGAGTTACTTGGAGCCCAGCTTGGAGAAGTTGCTGAAAAGTTAGTTGTTGCCCAAACACCAACTTCTGTCGCTAGAATAACTTCATCTGTATTGTTAGGGTTTATTAAAGCCCAACGAACAGGCATATCTGGTAAATTTCCTTCTTTACTTGCCCAAGTTGTACCTCCATTTGAAGAGTAATAAACAGAAGTTACTCCATAGTTTTTGAAGGTTACAATAATTTCACTTTCAGAAGTTCCAAACTCTATAGACGAAATTGTTCCATTTGGAAAAGCGGTTGCTGTAAGGTTTGTAAATGTTGGGTTGGAGCCATTGGCATTGTTAATTTTTACCAAGTTTCCTGAAACATCTCCAACATAAACATTAACTGAGCTGCTAAAAGGTGAAACTTTAATAGCAGTTGGCATTCCACCTAAACCTGTTATCGAAATAGAATCTAAACTATAAGAAGAAAGGTTATAATTTGATAATTTATAAATCTCTCCTGCTCTTAATGAAGTGTAAAGAATATTATTTAAATCATCTAAATCAGCTGGATTAATAAACATCCCAGCATCACTATTATCTATAATTTTTCTTACATAGTTTGCACCCGAATTGTTATGATAATAATAGTTGTTGTAAACATAAGAGGTTACAACTCCAATGCCATTAGTTTGGTCAATAAAGCAATATGCACCATCTCCTCCAGATATTTCTGAGGTGCTATTTACCCCAGTAGATGAATACCTCTGTGTTCCATTGTCTTGAGCGCCCGCAACCATAATATTGTTGCCTGCCAATGGATTTAAGCCTCCGGCATAAAATTGGGTTACATTGTAGCCATTATTTCTGTCTTGAAAAACTGCTGAAGTAGCAGCATTGGCAAGGTTATTTGTCCAAGAAACGCCTCCATCAGTTCCAAAAATTACTTCGGTTGAGCTACCTGGTTTGAACACAATATTGTGGTGATCTGCGTGAATATAACTATAAGGCTGAGTGCCCATATTTGGGTTGTTACTCCATTTTGAAATCTGGCTCCAGCTAGTTCCGCCGTTTGTACTCATATGAGCGTTAATGGCGCCTACAATCACTTTGTTTGGGTCATTTGGGTCAACTGCGGCAATTAAATCGTACCAAGCTTGGCCTCTTGAAAAGTCTGTTGAAGGAATACCTAAATCATCATCATTAGGTTCTGAAAGTGAAGTCCAAGAAGAGCCTCCATTTGTTGTTTTTTTAATTTCATGAACTTGGTTTTGATTCTCTATTAAGGCGTAAACATAATTTGCATTACTTGGAGCACAAGCTAATTCAACTCTTCCATCGCCATTTGAAACGGTGGCAGAGTAAGCTGTAGTCCAGGTAGTTCCATTATCAGAGTACAAAATATAACCTCCTCCTCTATCGGTAGCTCCATATGGAGTTCTCCTTGTACCAATCCAAATTCTGCTATTTGCTCCAATTTCAATATCTGAAGCCACAAAGTTTTTAGTTTCACTTGGAATGTTTGGAAGAACTTGGGTCCAAGAAGTACCGCCATTGGTTGACCTTTGTAACCCAGCATCTGCAGCACCATGCCATGCCCCATTGTAAAAATTGCCGTCAACAGCTGCATAAACAACAGAAGTGTTACTTTCATTTCTAACAACAAGATCATTTACGTAATAAAAATTTGTGGTTGAGGCTAGTCTTGCCCAAGTTGAACCTGCATTTGTACTTTTCCAAATACCTGCACCTCTTGAAGCACTAGCGCCAAAACCTTCGCCAGTTCCTACATACATTATTTGAGAGTTATTTGGGTCAAAGGCAATACAAGTAATTGCTATGTTGTCCCAAAAATCATTTACACTCTGCCATTGTGAAGATGCGCTTGTTATATCATTATTGTACCAAAGTCCACCTGTAACTCCGCCGGCCCATACTTTTTTTCCTGTAACATCATTTGGATCCCAAACCAAAGCCCTTGTTCTACCTGCAACATTATTTGGGCCTCTTTCTGCCCAAGCTGAGGTTGTAGAACTACCCGGTACAGCAGGTGTTAAAGCACTTTGCATTTGGTCAATAACATCTAATGTTGGAAATAGCCTAGATTTTTCTGGTTTGCCTGTAGATGGGTCTAAAGTTGTTAAAAAATCTTGTTCCCATGCTAAATCAGGCCGATCACGTTTTGGAATTTTCTTTATCTCTTCTTTGGTCAGTTTTTCCCTTACCATAAAGGGGTGATTCATGATAAATTCATTAAATTCTTCCCTTGAAGTTTTTGAATAATCTTGAGAATTAGAACTTAAAGGAGCTATTATAATTAGAAAAATGAAAAATAAAATAGCTTTGTAGAAGTGCGCAATAATATTCATAGAATTTAGGATTTTTACAAGATTAAATTAAAAACTGTTAAATTTCTGTTTACTAATATGCAAATTTTTTAAACCTTAATTATTAACTAGCCATGGATTTATCTAAAATATTATTTCTAGACATTGAGACCGTTCCGCAGTATTCAAATTACAATAAGCAGCCTGAACGGTTAAAATTATTGTGGAACCACAAAGCAAGTTTTTTGTCTAAATCAGAAGAAGACACCCCTGAAAATTTATATTCCAGAGCCGGAATTTATGCCGAGTTTGGCAAGATTGTTTGCATAAGCGTTGGCTTAATTCATTACCAAAATGGCAAAAATCATTTAAGACTAAAATCTTATTTTGGTGATGATGAAGTTGATCTTTTAAAAAGATTTTCTAAACTTTTAGAAAACCATTACAATTCAAACCAACATTTGCTTTGTGGCCATAATGCCAAAGAATTCGATTTTCCTTACTTGTGCAGAAGAATGCTTGTTAACGGATTAAAAATACCCTCAATTTTAGATTTAGGAGGTAAAAAACCTTGGGAAGTTCAACACCTCGATACTATGCAAATGTGGCGTTTTGGAGATTTCAAGGGATATACTTCCTTAGATCTATTAGCAGCAATTTTTGATATTCCATCACCAAAAGTAGATATTAGTGGAGCAGATGTTGGCAGGGTTTATTGGGAAGACAAAGGGCTAGAAAGAATTGCAGAATATTGCCAAAACGATGTGGTTTGCTTGGTGCAAATATTTTTAAAAATGAATGGTTTCGATTTAATAGAAGATAAATTCATTTCTCCAGTTTAGCCATTACTTTTGGCACATGACACTTTCTGTACTCTCTGACGAGCATTTTATGAAACAAGCCTTGGTAGAGGCCCAAAAAGCTTATGATCAAGATGAGGTTCCGGTAGGAGCAATTGTAGTTCACAAAAACAGAATTATAGCCAGAGCTCACAATTATACCGAACATTTAACAGATGTAACTGCTCATGCCGAAATGCAAGCCATAACAGCTGCAGCAAATTTTATTGGTAGCAAATACCTTGTGGATTGCGATATTTATGTAACACTTGAGCCTTGTTTGATGTGCGCCGGAGCAATTTTTTGGGCAAGACCGAAGCGCCTAATTTTTGGTGCGTTTGACGCTAAAAGAGGTTTTACTTTGCTAAGCGATGATATTTTACACACCAAAACCGAAATGAAATCTGGCGTTCTAAGCGATGATTGTGGCAAAATTTTAACTCAGTTTTTCCAAAACAAACGAACCAAAATTTAATCTCGCTGTTATTTAGAATGATTATAAATTTGCAATAAACTAAATATAAATTATGTATCCAGAAGAATTAGTAGCTCCAATGAAAGGCGAACTTGTAGAAGTTGGCTTTGAAGAGCTTTTAACCCCAGATAAAGTAGATGAAGCAATTAGCAGAGAAGGAACCACCTTAGTGATGGTAAACTCTGTTTGTGGTTGCGCAGCAGGAACAGCTAGACCAGGTGTAAAACTTGCTATTGCCCAAAGTAAAAAACCAGACCATTTAACTACAGTTTTTGCTGGTTTTGATACTGAAGCAACCAACCAAGCAAGAAAACACTTCTTGCCTTATCCTCCATCTTCGCCATGTGTAGCTTTATTTAAAGATGGTAAATTGGTTCATTTTGTTGAGCGCCATCATATTGAAGGAAGATCGGCTGATATGATTGCTGAAAACCTTTCAGCAGCATTCGAAGAATATTGCTAAGTATCATGTATTTTCAATTGAAAGCCTACATTTGTTAGGCTTTCAATTGTGTTAACAGTAATAAGATATCTTTATTTTTTCCTAACCTTAGCTTTGGCTGTTATCTGCTATTTTGCAGACCACGATTGGGTTTCATACCCATCTCTTCAAGTGGTTGCGTTAGCAGGTCCATTTATTTTTCTCTTCTCTTTTTTATCTGCCTTGTTTTTTGCAATAAAAACTAGGTTTGACCTTACCGCATGGTTTGGCATTTGTATGTTTTTTACGTGGGAAGCTGTAATTGGTTTAGCCGGTATTGATTTTACTGAGAGCTTTCTTAAAAACCCCGAGTATAAAATAAAGGTCCTTAGTCTAAATGCTGCTCAATTGAGTTATGTAAACGATAACATCGAAACCTTATCTGATGAGCTTTTAAAATACAAATCAGATGTTATTTGTTTGCAAGAAATAGGCATTAAAGAAAACTGGACAAACAAAGATGAAATTGGTTATAAAATGGCGGCTGCTCTCAAGATGCCCTATTATTCATTTTCTCGTCATCCAAATAATATTTATGGATTAGCCATTTTTTCTAAGCTAAAAATTAACTCCTCAACAGAGTTATTTCTGCCTGTAAGCCAAATGAACGGGGGGTTAAAATATGAACTTACCACACCCAAAAACAAAAAATTAACCCTTTATAATTTTCATTTAAGCTCTTTTAATTTAGATGAAGAAGAAGATAAATCTATCAATCACCTTATTAATATTATTTCCGAGCAGCAAGAGCAAGCAGATATTATAAGAGAAAACTTTGAGGTAAAAAACGCAGTAATTATGCTTGGCGATTTAAATAGTCCTCCATATTTACACACATACAAAGTATTATCTAAAGGCCTAAAAGATAGTTTTGATTATTTGCATTTGGGGTATGGAAGCACGTTAGCTAACCTTTTGTTACCTTATCGTATCGATATTCAAATGCACAATGAATATATCAAATGCGTTAAGTACAAAAACATAAATACTCCGTTTTCAGACCACAATATTCAATTGGGTACTTACGAAATTTATTAATCTTTCTTGTTTAAGAATTTAGGAACTCTGAAGTAATCAGAGTCTTTTTGGGGGCCGTTTTTAAGTGCTTCTTTTTGGGTAATTCTGGTTTCAGCCACATCTTCTCTTGGCTTCTGAGAGCCTGCAGTCATGTATATTAAAGGCTCTACATTATTGGTATCAACCTCATTTAACTTTTCTACAAAAGCTAACATTTTGGTTAAGTCTTCTTCAATTTTAGGAAGCTCCTCTTTTGTAAACTCAAGTTTAGATAACTTGGCTAATTGGCTAATTAATTTTTGATCAATTTTCATGTTAAAGCAGTGGTTTCTGAATAATACCAAAAACTTGTTGGCGCAAACTTACTAAATCGGCTTGGGTTAATCCTTTTGTTTCTATTGGTTTATGAAAAATAACTTTGCACCTTCCTGGCAAAGCCCTAGATTTAAAAAAACCACCTGTTTTCAATATTTTATAATTATCTAAAAACGTAACGGGCTGAATTGGTATTTGCTTTTTTATCGCCAAAGCAAAAGCGCCATCTTTAAAGGCCATTAATTTAGGTGCATTTGAAGGAATTCCTGCTTCAGGAAAAATGATTAAACTTTGGCCTTCAGCAATTGCTTTCAAAGACTTTTTAAAGGCTTGAGCAGCTCCCATTTTGTCTTCTCTATTCACCAAAATATTCATGCCGCTGTTAAAGAATATATTAAAAATTGGCCAATGTTTTAACTCAGCCTTCCCCAAAAAGGCATAATAACCAGGCATTACCCTAAGCGAAGCAAAAATATCGAAGTAAGAGCTGTGGTTAGGGCAAATAATCATGGGAGCATTTGGGAACTTATGAGGCTGCTCTATATTAAAGAAAATCCCCGCCAAAGGAAGAAAAATTCTGGTCCAAAGTTTTTCTAAAGCCAAAACAGTTTTAAATTTTCTGAGCTTGATAAACACTAAAAACAAAGGGTAAAAAGGAATCATAGATACCAAGAACAATAGTATCAGGTAGATTTTATACAGGGTGTAAACGGCTCGAAAAAAATACTTCATTCCTCAGTAAAGATGAACAAAATTAAAACTACGCTTCTTAGCGGGTGTTTTGTTTACTATACTTTTGTAAAAAAAAACAAATGGCAAGAATCCTCACAGGAGTTCAATCTACAGGCACACCACATTTAGGAAATTTATTAGGCGCCATAATGCCCGCAATTAAAATGTCCGAAGATCCTAAAAATGAGTCTTTTCTATTTATCGCAGACATGCATGCTTTAACGCAAATTAAAGATGGCAGTGTGGTTAGAGAAAATAATTATAGTGTTGCCGCGGTTTGGTTGGCTTGTGGATTAAACACCGAAAAAACGGTTTTTTATCGTCAAAGTGATGTGCCCGAAACGGCAGAATTAAGTTGGTATTTAAGCTGTTTTTTTTCTTACCAAAGGTTAACGCTTGCCCATTCTTTTAAAGATAAGTCTGACAGGTTACAAGATGTAAACGCGGGCTTGTTTACCTACCCAATGTTAATGGCTGCAGATATTTTGTTGTACGATGCAGAATTTGTTCCTGTTGGAAAAGACCAATTGCAACACCTCGAAATTACAAGAGATGTTGCCAACAAGTTTAACCATCTAATGGGAGAAACATTAATTCCTGCCGAAGCAAAAATTCAGAAAGATACCATGTTGGTGCCGGGAATTGATGGAACCAAAATGAGTAAGTCTAAAAACAATACCATCAATATATTTCAGCCTGATAAAAAGTTGAAAAAAGAGGTTATGTCTATCATTACAGACAGTACTCCTTTGGAAGAGCCCAAAAATCCAAATACTTGCAATGTGTTTGCGCTATATAAACTATTGGCTACAGAAGCGGAGATAGAAGCCATGCGCCAAAACTACTTGGGAGGAAATTATGGTTATGGTCATGCCAAAACAGCTTTACTTGAGAAAATTCTCTCTCACTTTGCCGAAACCAGAGCCAAGTATTTTGAATTGATGGAAAATAAGCACGTGATTGAAACTCACTTGTTGCAAGGTGCTGCAAAAGCTCGTAAAGTTGCAAGAGAAGTATTGGGCAGAGTAAGAGAAAGGGTTGGTTTTACAGCTCCTCAGCCAACACCTCCTTAACCTCGGGCATCATTCTTTTAAAAAGCTGCTCAATGCCATTTTTTAAAGTAATGGTTGAACTTGGGCAACCGCTGCAAGCACCTCTTAAGGTTACGGTTAGTTTGCCTTCTTCAAACTTTTTGAAATCTATTGCGCCACCATCGCTTTCTACGGCAGGGCGAATATATTCTTGTAAAATTTCGGTAATACGTTCTTCTTGTTGATTTTGAGGTACAGGAGGAATATTGCTTGCCATTTCGGTTTCGCCACTTCCTGCTTGGGTTTGGGGCTTCTTGTTAAAAACAGGATAACCAGCAGTTAAATAGTTGATTAAATATTCACGCATTTCGTTGGTGATTTCTATCCACTCAACCGCATCGTTTTTGGTAATGGTAATAAAGTTTTTAGCAAAGAAAACACCAGTTACAAATGGAAATGTAAATAACCTAGCAGCCAAAGGCGCATCTTCGGTTTGGTCTGGCGAGGTAAACTCAATGGTTCCGCCATCTTTTAAAAACATGTGGTTAGCTACAAACTTCATGGTAGCAGGATTTGGAGTGCTTTCGCTGTAAACTGCTACTGGAATTTTTTTCTCGCTCATGGTGAAATATTTTTTGCAAAGTTAGCCTTGTAAACCATCCGAAAGGAAAAAAGTTTGACAAGGTTTTGATTGTTGAATTTCGAATTGCTTTTCTTTGGAAAAAAGAAAATTATGGCTCTCATAAAATCGGTAAACGGAAAAACACCTAAACATGGCGAAAACTGCTACTTTGCCGAAAATGCCACTGTTGTTGGAGATGTAACCATGGGTGACGATTGCAGCGTTTGGTTTAATGCGGTAATACGTGGAGATGTAAATAGCATAAAAATGGGCAACAAGGTAAATATTCAGGATGGTGCTGTTATTCACTGTACTTACCAAAAAGCGTCCACTACTTTAGGCAATAATGTTTCGGTTGGCCATAATGCTATGCTACATGGTTGCACCATACACGATAATGTTTTGGTTGGCATGGGTGCCATTGTTATGGATGGCTGTGTTGTTGAAGAAAATTGCTTGATTGCAGCCGGTGCAGTAGTTTTAGAAAATACGCACATTAAAAGTGGAAGTGTTTATGCTGGTGTGCCAGCCAAAAAGGTAAAAGAACTTACCCCAGAACTTTTTGAGGGCGAAGTAAAACGCATAGCCAACAATTACTTGATGTACTCGAGTTGGTTTAAGTAATTTAAAAAAAATTCTGGTAGATTGTTTTTTTGGGGGGCATTTATTAATCAAAAAGTTGTAAAATAAAAAACCCCTCAAAACAAAGTTAAGAGGGGTTAAATAAGTTGTTAATACTTTAGTTTTTCTCGTCAGAAGTCATTCCGGTTGCTGCTTTACCATTAGCTGGTTTTTTAGGGGCAACTGACTCAGTTGTTGTTCCTTATTTTTCTGTAGCTGGAGCAACTTCTTCTTTTGCAGGCATAGACACCTCCTCAGCGGCAGGCTCTTCCATTTTATCGCCCTCCATAGACTCATCACTTTCTTCAGAGGCTTCTTCTGCAGCAGGCTCCTCAGTCATTTCAGTTTCCATTTGGTCCATCATGTCGTTAACTTCTTCTTGTGTTTCTTCTTGGGCTTCAGCTTTTTCTTCGGCAGATTGGCCACCACAAGCAGTTAAAGCAACAAATAACATGGCCACTAATAAATAATTCAGTTTTTTCATTTTACTGTGTTTTGGGGTTATATCAACAAATCTAAAAATTCTTTTGGATAAATTACTCTACTGTGAAAAACATATATCGGATGGTTATGAGTTTGGCATGAGGTTCTATTTTTTCTTATTTAAAATTTTCTCTTTGTTTTACCTAAACAAATTATCCTGATTGAATAAAAGAGTGAAGTTTTGGGAATCTTTTTAAAATATATTGCGAAGCAAATAAGTAATTCTATAAACTTTCCAAAATGGGAACCTTCAGAACGTACCTCATAAAGTTTGTATTGGATTACAGAATAAAGGTTGGATACTTAGAAATACCATTATTTGGAATAAAACCAATCCGAAACCCTCATCCTCAAAAACGAATCTAACTCCTTCCTATGAGTTCATCTTTCACTTTGTGAAGAGTATGGATTACAAATACAATCGGTTAACTCTTCCAATAGAGTCGAACTCTTCAACTTCACCACCTAGACATAGAAACACAAAAGGGAGAACACCGAAAACGGTATCTCCCTATTTTAAAGATTCTAAGGGTAAGAATTTACCTGATTATTGGGATGAAGAGATTATCAGAACCTCAGTATCTAACAATCAAAGACACAATATCGAACATCCTGCTCTGTTCCCAATTAACTTACCCACAGTTCCCATTCTTCAAACTACAGATGAAGGTGATTTAGTATTAGATCCATTCTGTGGTAGTGGAACTACTGGAAAGGTTTCTAATTCTATTGGTAGAAGGTTTGTTGGGGTGGATATAAAAAGGGATTAACAACGAATGTCAATCCCTTTACTTCGATTTAAGTATTACTTCGAAAGAATCAATTTATCTGAGTAACGAGTATTGTCTTTTACAATAGTATAAATGTAGACTCCGTTTTCTATTGAAGAAAGATCAATTGAATGATTGGTTTCAGTAATTAGATGAGACTTAATCAACTTACCTGTAATATCCTTGATTTCAAAATGGTAGGGAACTTCAGATGATTTTAATTGAATCATTCCTTTTGTTGGATTTGGGAATACTTTAATGATATCAAAGGAATTTAATACAGGTGTATTCATCCCCACTGGTACACCTATGATAGACTCAAAAGCACCTATGTCAGGATTTGAACCAACAGGATTTGGTCTGATACCATTTTTGTTATCGAATCCGGAAATTTCAATGAATCTATTGTTTAAAGTAATTGTATCCGTTCCTCTTCCAATACATTGTGATGAGGAAGAAAGATTGAAATCAAAATTCAAAGAGTCAA
>Ga0206131_10003581_pt1 | contig 17755 bp, 18 predicted proteins | sample Helgoland_Spring_FD_148636 | JGI IMG/M metagenome (GOLD analysis project Ga0206131, IMG submission 148636) | Pelagic subsurface seawater microbial communities from Kabeltonne, Helgoland, North Sea - Helgoland_Spring_Bloom_20160517_1 | ecosystem: Environmental > Aquatic > Marine > Epipelagic ...
CGAATAATCAATGGTTCCCAATCTTGTTCGGTGAAGTTACTCATTTAAATTATACATATATTTAAATCCTTAAATCATTATGATTTTAAAAATTGAAATTCATAAATCTCCAATGTTTCATTAACTATGACACCAAAAAAGAAAATACAATTTGCCTTAACGGCAAATTTAATCCTTCTATGTTTCCTTTTCTTTATAATATTCTATTTAGGTTCTGAGTCTCACTATTTTAGATTTGGACCCCAGGAGAATTTTGTACTAATATCGATTAAGATTGACACTTGGAGGAAATATGGATTACTTCTATTAATTATTTCAGTCATACAAATCACTGAAGTTCTAATTGAAGATTTAGGTCTCCCAATCCTAACATTTAATATTTATAATCCGGATAAAAAAGTCATAACTGATTTTAAAAAAATGGAATTACAAATTTACGGTAATCTAATGTTCCTAATTAATAATCTTAGGTATATCATACAAGTTCTAGTTACTGTTACGCAAATTGATATAGCTATATTTGCGGTTTTAATGGCCCAAATTACCGGAATTATAACTGTAAGATTTCTTATAAATGAAAAAACTTTTTCAAGGGATATAGAATTAGCAGACAAATTAATCACTGACTAATAAATATTTAGAAATTGCCTTCATTCCTGCCTTTTTACCTCTTTTTTGGTTGTCATATATTATTCTGTGTTTTAAATTTTCGTTATCGAAAACTAATAATCTTAAATTATATGATTTATATTTAGGTTTTTGACAAACAACCTCAAATACATTTATAATATCCTTTATATTTTTAAATATTCTTCTTTATCTAATAATGGTATTCTAGGTGGTATTTCTTTATATTTTTGTAAATATTTTTCCAAGTTGTATTTGGTTCTATCTTTTATTCTTCTAATTAAAATATTTCTTGGAAGGACATTCCAGTACATAATGATTTGATAATTATTTTTTTTAGGTACCAACCAAAATAATCAAATATCCATGAACAAAAATATGTTCCATTAGTTTCAAATACCACGTTTTTCTTTTCAAAAAGACTTTTGGAAAACATATAATTGAGATATTGTCCGCAGGTTAATTTTTTTCATCAACACATTTTTCTTCTTCAAAACGAATTTTAAAGTATACTTGATTGAATTTTTCTATAATATCTTTATTTAGGTCTTTATAAGATTTAATATTATATTTTTTAATTACTTTATCTATCTCTTTTTAAAAGTTTTTATTTTCGCATACATAATCGTCTATTAATAAATAATTGGTTTTATTCTTATTTAATAGAGTATTATTTAATTTCAAGTAATCCTGGGTGTATTTAGGAAGTCTACTTTTTCCACTTCCTAACGGACCACACGTAATTAATAGAATAGGTCTATCCATAATATTTAAAAATATATTATTTATAAGTGTAAAAAAATTGATTTGTTATTTAAATATTCTTTTTAAATATAATGAGTTTAAAATGGATTTCCACTGATTCTATTATTTATTCTGAATTAAAAGTAAAACATTTAACACCCAGTATTAAAGTAACCGGTTTCGATTTAGATCATACATTAATTAAACCTATTGGAAAAAGAATTCATCCTAAAGATAAAAATGATTATGAATATGTATTTGAAAATGTAAAATCTAAAATGTTAGAACTTCATAATCAAGGATTTAATATTCTTATCTTCTCAAATCAAACAGATTTAAATTCTAAACCTGAAAAGAAAGAAATAGTCCTATCCAGAATAAATATAATTTTTAAAGAAGTATTTGATAATCAAAATATACCAGTTCAATTCTTTATTTCTATACAAGGTGATTTTTGTAGAAAACCTAATACAGGTATGATGGACTTCTATTTATATCAGCATAAGAAAAAACTTCATAAAGATAGTTTTTATGTAGGAGACGCTGCTGGAAGAACAAAAACAAATAGTAAGAAGGCTGATTTTTCATGTAGTGATAGAATGTTCGCCCTAAATTGTAAAATATTTTTTATGACACCGGAACAATTCTTTGACGAAGACGACCATAGAAGTTTTCTACTAGATAATACTGCTCAAAATAAATTTATGAAAGAAGATAAAGAAGGGAAAATGGATAAGACTTATATTAATTGGAAAGAAATTTCCAAATATAATATTATTATGTTTTTAGGACCCCCTGGGTCAGGTAAGTCTTATCTTTCTAAAAGAATGGTAAAGGAATTTTACTATACAGATATTATCAATATGGATACTTTAAAAACTAAAAAAAAGTGTATCAATACATTTGAAAAACTTATCAAATTGGAAGGAAAGAGAATTATTATTGATAATACACATTCTAAAAAATCCAGTAGAAAAGATTATTTAGATTTAGTTAAAAAATATAAACCTGAAGAAAAAGTATTACTCCTAAAATTAAATGTAGATAAAACACAGAGTTTCTTCCTTAATAATTTTAGGTGTAAAGTTGAAAAATCAAAAAGATTAAGCGATATTGTAATACACTCCTACTTTAAATATTTAGATGAACCCGTAAAATCAGAAGGGTTTGTCGAAATAATTAAAATACCATTTATTCCTAATTTCAAAGGAAAACCTAAGGAAAGAGAATTATTCTATCAGTATTTCTAAAAATTATTTACTTTTTAGTGTATATTTTATAAATAAATCAACAAGTTTTACAATTCTCTCTTTATTATCTTTATTAATTTTAGGATCTACTAACATATAATCATTTTTATTTTCAATTATCGTATCTTTATCTATACGTATCCATTCTTTTTTTTCTGTTTGTATCCAACCTAATGCTTTCTTTTTCTTTGCCGAATATTTACTCACAGTTAATAATTTGAATTCTTCTTGTGAATAAGGTTCTGGTTCATAATTTCCAGTTTCTATAAAAACATCTTGATAATTTCTGTATTTACCCATTAATCCAGTGTCTCTTTTTGGATTACTAACAAATTTAATAAGTGCGTCATAAATATTATATTCCGATTTCAACTTAATAAAGGATTTATGTTGTTTCAAATATGTATAAACAACATCGTGTATCATCAATCCCTTATTTGGATTTTCATCTTCATTTATATATGAACACTTAAACTTATATTTAAATCCATAATGTTTTTCACAATTAATAATATTATATGTCTTTTTCCCCACAGTTACATTTCCATATCCATCACTCATTCCTATTCCTGTTATTTTCCCTTTTGGAGTAATAACCCTAAGTTTATTATTCCATAAATATTTTTTTATTCTAGGTTCTAATTCTTCTGAAGGGAAAATGCTACTAGGATTATCAATAAGTATATCATATGAATTATAACCTCCCATTTATATATATATATATAATAAAAATTATAATAACTTATTTTTTTCCAACATATCCATATTTACGTAATCAAGTGCTTTTTTATGAGTGGCGTCTAAATCCAACATAGGAGCAACTTTCCCATCTACTGCTTGTTTCCATCTCAAAGCACATAAACACCATTTATCTCCAGGTTTCAAACCAGGAAAATTATATTGAGGATTAGGTGTACTTAAATTATTACCTTTTTTTTTAGTATATTCCAAAAATTTCTTAGTCATTTTTGCACATACAACATGAGTTCCACTATCTGTTTCGTCTGTATTACAGATACCGTCCCTGAAATAACCTGTCATTGGACTTGCTGAACACATTTTAATGGGTCTACCTAAAACATTTTTAGTAATATTATTGAAGTTTTCGAATTTGAAGTTTTCAAATGTTTTTTCACCTTTTAAGATAACTGAATTAGTTCTCCAATATAATTTAAGGTCAAATCCAGTATGTTCATCAAATAGAGGAATATTATTTAGATAATCAAATTGTCTTGACAATTTAAATTCATAGATGTAAAATTTATTATCTTTATTGGATTGAACTTCCACTAAACAACTAAAATTCAAATCATTTTTACTATACTTTTTATTTTTAATTATATAACTTTTACAATTTAATAAATGATGATAAGTATTACCTAATACCATATTCCTAAATTCAAAAAAAGGTCCTGTATTCATTCTATTTTCGGGTGAAGCATATCTATAGGCACTTCTGATTCCACTACTACGATAATTCTTTTTCATTGCTTCCATCTGTATTCTTACTATATCTTCTCCTGACATTTTAGGTGCCTTATTAACACAATATTTTTTACCGTTTTTCTTGACACAAAACATTTACTATATAAAAATTGATTATATTTTTTTTTTAAAATAATTATAAAAATGAATTCTTTATTAACACCTGAAGATTTTATGAAAGAAAAACCTTTATCTCTAGAAGAAAAGGTAAACATATTGTTTGAGGATTTTAAAAGTAAACTTCGACCATTATTTAGTGGAAATAATTTACATTATAGTCCAGTCCATGAAAAAGAATATCAAGATAATCCTATTTTTAAAAATTATTGGTTAAAAAGTTATACATATAGTGATAGCGGCGGCATAGATTATAATTTAAAAAACAAAAATGTTATTATTGAAAGTTTAAAACTTTGTATACTTTGGTATACCTATATAATTTACAATCCTAAAAATTATGAAAAAATTGGTTTTTGGATTAGTATGCATTACGATACTGAAGAAACTAAAAATGAAATTTATGAATTAATCAAATTTAGTAAAAATGTATATTGTTTAGAGGAAGAAATATATAAAAAAGGTGATATTATAGTATTTGATAATTTTAATAGAATAGTTAGACCTACTACAGAAGAAGAAATAACTGATAATTTGAAAAATAAAAAAAAGTTTTAAAGAAGGAATAGTTTTTATTACTTTATTTAATAATAGGAATTAATAATTTTTTTAATTTTTTTTTGTTAGTAAATAATAAATGAATTCTAAAATAATTGACAAAAAAAATTTATTGGCAAACGTAGTTAAAATAGCACTAGAATTAAATAACACAGAACAGAGTTTAAGATTAATACATTCTTTTTTCGAAAACCTGAAAAGTGATAGAAATTTTACTGCTTTAATAAGAAAAACTAAATTTTTCGATAATTCAAAATTAGGTAAATCAGGTGCTAAGGTAGGAATTATTAAATTAGGTAATAAAGAATTAGTTTTTAAATATTTTAGGTTGGAAGAATCGAGAAAATATAAAATAGATTATTCAGAAGGATGTATTAAAATATATTTCCCATTTAATGAATTGATTGTTAATTCTATATTTGAAAATATAGAATTATTTTTAACACCTAAAAAATATACTATATATCAAGAAAAATTCCAAAAATATTTAATACCAATAAAGAGAATTGGTCTTAATAAAAAACATTCATTTATGATTAGTGATAAAATAGGATTTAATTTTGAAAATAATTATTATACCAATTTATATGAAATAATAATAAATAATCATATACCTAAAATTATTGAAAATATAGAAAATCAAAAAATATTAGATACCTTTTTTAAGGATTTAGTCAATAAACTAAAAGAATATTTCAAATGTATAAAATTTTTGAATGAAAATTTAGGTTATATTAACTCAGATTTCAAATGTAAAAATATATTTATAAAAAAAAATACTTCTGAAAAAAAAAATAATTCCGGTTTTATTACTGATTTTATTCCCTTAATATCTGATTTAGATAAGGCATCATTAGAATTTAAAACATTGAAAATTTTACCCAGAACAGATAAAGTATCAGAGAGAATATTAACAAAATATAAAAATACTATTTATTCCAAGGTATATGAATTTAGGTATAGTTGTTCAAGAAAAAATAATTTATGTGATAGATTTAAACCATACCAGTATGATATAATTACATTTTTATATGATTTATATACTATATTATTCCTTAGAATATATGATGTATTAGATATTGAATTAAATGATTATTTAGGTAAATTAAAAATCCTAAATAAATTTGTTATGAAAACTTTAAATTTGACAGAAGAAGAATTTATGATTTTTCACAATAGAATAAATAAAAAAATTATTTTTAATAATTTTGAAGAAAACGGGTTTGGACTTCATATTAATACGATGCTTTACTATTTCTGTAAATATCTAAATTAATTTACCTTAATTTTTTCTTTAATCTCAAATCAGAAGAAGGACACTTTCTACAATTAGTTGCTCTAATATTCAATCTGGCGTAACATTTACGGCAAATCTTTTTATCACAATTATAACTTTGAGCTAGGGATTTCAAATTTGGTTCAATCATAATAATTAATAAATATATTTTTTTTTTATATCAATTTTTTTATTCTAAAATTTTAATATTTCTTTGATTCATATACCTAAATAAAGCATTTATATCACCCGCCTTATCATTAGTTCCCGATTTTCCACTCCCCCCAAATGGTTGTTGTCCCACTACTGCTCCAGTACATTTGTCATTTATATAAAAATTACCGGCACTATATTTTAATATTTCATCAGCACTTCTTATGAATATATCGTCTTTACTAAATATAGCACCAGTTAAACTATAATTATTATGATTTTCTTTACATAGATCTAATGTTTCATATTTATCTTCTGATTTATAGGTATAAACTGCTAAATATGGTAAGAAATATTCATTATGGAATATTTCATTATTATGGTTATTACACTTTACCATAGTTGGTTCCATAAAAAAACACCTATTATCATTAAATGAACCGCCATAAATTATATCAATTTCTTTATCCTCGACACTTTTTAAAAGTCTATTCTGACCTTTATCAAATGCTTCTTGATTAATAACTCCGTAATTTAGAAAACCTTCTATATAATTTTTATTTAATTCATTCTTCTTTTTTTCCATTTTTTTTTTAAAAATTGGAAACATTTTTTCCGGTAAATATACTCTCGAACAAGCAGAACATTTTTGTCCAGAATAGTTATAAGCACTTTCAAATGTCCTATCTATTATATGATTAACAAATTCATCGTCATTTAAATCTACGTCGTCAATAAAATGAAAATTTTTCCCACCAGTTTCTCCTATTAATCTAGGATAATTATGATATAAATCAATATTATTACCTACTTCTCTATAAATATTATTAAATACTTTACTACTTCCTGTAAAAGTTATACCTCCTAAATTTTTGTCTGTTTTTATAGTATTAAAGAATTCTTCTCCTCTCATTGGAACAAAATTACATATTTCAGGAGGAACACCACTTTCTACTAAAATTTCCCATACTAAAAAATTAGATAGCATGGCACTTTCACTAGGTTTCCATATGACACTATTTCCCATCATTAAAGCACTTGATACTAAATTACCTGCTATTGCTGTGAAATTAAAAGGAGTAATAGCAGCAACATAACCATTCAAAGGTAAATATTGTGAAATATTCCTATAACCATCGGGACTAATTGGTTGTTTACTCAATATTTGATATGTATATTCAACATTAAATCTTAAAAAATCTACTAATTCGCATATGGTATCTAATTCTGCTTCATATGGAGTTTTGTTTTGTCCTAAAATAGTTGTAGCAATCAATTCATTATAGTATTTATGTTCTATTTTATCAGCTGCTTTTAAAAATATATCTAATCTATCTTCAAATTTTATATTATTCCAATGTTTCTTTGCTTTGAAATGTTCATTTGTTGCTTCTCTAAGTAACTTATCAGGAGTGTAATGAAATTTAGACCCATAATAATATTTATCAAATGGAGAGACAACTTCTTTATATTCCCCTTCGTAACGCGCTTTTCCATTTATAATAGCAGGGACAGGATTAGAATCATTTATAATTTTGTATTTATTAATTTCATTTTCTATTTCTGGTAAAATAGGTGTTGAAGGAATATATTTAGGTTGTAAATTTTTATTTAAAAAATTAGGTAATGTGGAAAATCTTCGTAACATATAGATAAAAATATTGATTTACTTTTAAATAAAAAAAAAATTGAAAACGTAAAAATATGAAAATTAAAAATTGGAGCACCGGGGGGTGTTCAAGTGCGGCGATCGTAAGAAATTAATGTGTTATATTATTTTCCCAAGGCACGTGCGGTTCAAACATATCTATGTGGACAACTTGTATGTACGCACCTATTGGCGGCGTGTATAAGATGTGATAATCTTGTAGTTTGAATATAAGGGAGGGTGGGTCAATTGAGACTAAAACAAACACCAGGAAATAAACCCCTAGGACTGTGCAGCCCACAGTCAATCGGCAATTGTAAAAAAGTTGTATCGAAGAAATCCTATGGTAGTGATATTCTACTTTAAACCGGGCGGTTGATGCACCTCACCCGACCCTCTACGGGGGGACTTTTAATGACATTACTAAAACAATTTTTACAAAGGCGAATTTAATAGCACAGTTGAGTGCGATTGATACAGAATTTACAAAGTTCATGATATCCAAAGGGGAAGCGAGTGAATTTCAAGATTTTAAAGAGATTGGGAGGTGTGGAATTTTAGAGAGATTTGGAGAACTTTTAGAAGTTAAGAAGAAAGCATTCTTAATGCTAGTAGATAGTTTTGAAAATATGCCAGAAGCGTTTGCTATTGCTGATTGGATTTATTACATCGTAGTTCCGGGGGAATATGAGGTATGGGAAGCAAGTCAGAATAAAGCATTTGAGCAATGGGTTTACGAAGAAAATATGAAAAGTGAAAGAGAGACAAAGAAAATCAAACAGATCCAGAGAGAAGATGAAGAGTTTGATGTGGAGACTTTGCAAGAAGAACTTTTGATAATCTTATTAGAACAAGACAGCGATTGTCTTGATATGGACCCAGGAGAGGCTCTCGAACGCAGACAGCGAGATATACAGCGCATTCGTACAATTGAGAAAGAATTGAGACGTATTAATCCAGACAGAGACGTTCCAGATGTTGGAACCATGGATTATGCTAGGTGTTTGAGCATGGGAGGAGAGATAGGGGAGGACCTTGCGTATTTGTGGGCGATTGACCCACTTAGCAACTACTTGTAGTTAGATCCTTATTTATATTAGAAAAAATAGAATTAGACTATTTTTTTCTTTAAAAAAAATTGAAAAATGAAAATCTGAATAAAAAAAATTAGCATGGAACAAAATAGAACCATACATATTACTTCTACCAATGAGTTGGTGGAATTACTAAAATTGTGCGAAATATCCTTTGAATACCCTCAGGGTATGGAAGGTATCACGAGAGACCTCTATGATAAGGGATCGGGGGTCAACTTCGAACTTGAAGATATTAGAAGTACGGAGGTTTTGGAGGTTTACAAGGGATTTCCAGAACACGTGAAGGAGAACATCTGGCAGTTGGTTGGATACACTTTCCTACTGATGCGTTTCGACGAGGAGACGCAGAATTTCGCCAATTGGTTAAAGATGGTAGTTATTCCATGGGAATTGGCATTGTACGAAGAGAGCAGGCAATAAGAAATGTCAAAAAAACACTACCATTAATTAATAATTTTTTTTTTTCTTTTTCAATAAATCTTATTATTTTTTGATGATTTTTTATATAAAATTATCTTTTTTAGGGTTTTTTTTTGTTTAATTGATTTAGTATTTTTTTTATAAAAATTGTATAAAATACCTAAATTATACTTATAAGTTTCAGAGAATATTTTTTCTTCTTCTAATAATTCAGATATTTTCATGACAACTCTCTTATTTACTTCGGTTGTGATTTCCACATATTTAGAAGCTTTTATTGAAATACTTTTCTTCATCTGTTTTCTATAATCTTCGAGAGTTTTAATTTCTTTACCATTCACTTCCTTTATAATATCATATTCAGACAAAACTTCCAAATTAGAGAGAATAGAGTTAGGAAAAACGTGTGTAATTAAAAGTCTTTTTTCGGTTTTATTTTCATTATCTAAATATTTCATAATATTATTTAGTCTCATACTAATTTTAGAAGAATTATTTATGTGTATATGAGACATAATTTCATTTAAATGATTATTAGTCAATTCCATAACAATAAAACCACCGAAAACTTCATAATCAATTTGTTTTTTCTCATACAATTCATATTTTTTGTTAATCACCAAATCAAAATCTACGTATTTAAATTTTTTCTTTAAAAGTTTATTACCTCTCCAATATTCAATAGTAATTTCTTCATTGTTTTTGATTTGTCTAAGTAAATCACTCATTTTCATTTTTTCATTAAACCATTCCTTTTCAAATAATCCAAAATTATCTACTTTTACTCCGTTCATCGAACAAATAATATCACCTTTTTTAATTCCGGATTTTTCAACTGGACTTCCTTTAAAAACGTGTTTTACATATATACCCGAAGGACACTTACATTTCTTTACTTTAAGAAGTGCTTCATTAGTATTTTGATATGACAATCCTAAAAATGGTCTCTTTATCATTTTTTTATTTTTCAATAAATCTTTAATTAAATAGTAATATGAAATTGGAGTAGCATACCCTACATTATTAGCAAATAATATTCCAGATGTATTTATACCTATAACTTTTCCGTCCAATAATAAAGGACCGCCGGAATTTCCAGGATTTATAGGAGTATCTGTTTGAATTAAAGTATGTTGTCTACCACTAATAATTCCCTTTGTATATTTAATATTATCTTGTCCTAATGGGAATCCAATCGCATATACATCTCCACCAGGTTTTATATTGTAAACTTCATCTTTATTATGTAATTCATAAAAATCTTTATTTTTATAATTTATAGTTTTTAATAGTGCTAGATCTAAATCTGGACATAAACCAACTATTTCAACTTCTATTTTATCTTTTCCGTAATTAGGAATTTGAATAAATATTTTCTTGGCGTGCTCTACTACATGACTACAAGTTAATATATAACCCTTATCATTTATAAAGAAACCTGTTCCAATACTTTTTCCTGTAGAGGAATTTTTATAAGGATGTATCCAATCTAATGAAATTTTTTGTGATAATATTTTTACCGTTTTTTGAGATAGTGATTGTGTATCCATATACTATGTAGGCATAAAATAATAAAATCCTTTAAATATAAAATGTTTAAAAATAATTAAAATTGATTTAAATTATTTAGGTAAATTATTTACAAGTATTTTAAAATGGAAGTTTTCAAGAATAAATATACCAATTTATTTAATAATATTTTTACGGATGAAGGTTCTGAAATTAAGAAGGTAGAACCTGAAAAAAAGGAGGTTGTGGATTATCCCGAACCAACTAAATATCGTATTTCTACAATGACAATGATTACTAGTTTTAATTGTAATATTAATTTAGAAGTAGTCAGTCGTTATTTTAAATTGGATAATAAGATTATTTCTATGGTTTATGGAGATAAACCAGTTAAAAGTAGTAATATTAAAAAAAATAATAGACCATTCTTTAATCAAGCAACTATTATTGTCAAATTAAATCCTCTTAAGCATATTAATATAAAGATATTTAGTAATGGGAAAATCCAAATGACTGGAGTTAAAAGAAAAGATGATGGTGAAGCTGCTCTAAATCTAATTATTGAAAAATTAAAAATTACTAATGGTTTAGTTCCAATTGAAAAATTATTGGATTCCCAATTAATTAAACATTATTTAGAAGTTATGGATATTGATTACTTAGATGAAAGTTTTTTCGAAGTTGATAAAAATGACAAGAATGTTCTTTTAAGAGATAAAATATTTGAAGAGATAACAGAAAAAGAAGACACATTTACAAGTGAAATTTATGCGGAATCAATTGAAAATTTAAAGAATATTAAGATTGAAGATATTAATATTGTTTTAATTAATAGTGATTTCAATATCAATTTCAAAATTAAAAGGAATAATCTATTCTCAATTTTAACAAAAGAATACAATATAGTTACTAGATATGAACCTGGTATTTATCCAGGTGTAAATAGTAAATATTTCTGGAATAAATCATATGAAAATATGCCTTTTGAAGGTAAATGTTATTGTACTAAGAAATGTGACGGGAAAGGGAAGGGAAATGGAGACGGAAATTGTAAAAAAATTACGATTGCTGCTTTTCAGAGTGGTAGTGTAATTATCACCGGGGCTAGAGAAATTCTTCATATTGAAAAAGCACAAGCATTTATTAATAGGGTTTTCAGGGAAAATTATGAGTTGATAAAGAAGGTTGACGCACCTTTTATTGAGAAAACAACTGAAAAAAAACAGAAGAAATATGTGAAGACAAGTAATATTATTATTATTCATAAAAATGGCGAGAAAGACCAGCAACCGTTAGATAATGAATATAATAAAGATATATATCACAAGTATCTAGAATATGTTAAAAATTATAAAAAAAATTAAAAAATTTTATTCCAAAATTAATGAAGATGAATTAGATGAAGATGAGTTTGAATATGATACTATTGATTGTACTTTTTTAAAAAAAGAAGAAAAAAACGCCTATATTACTTCCAATCTATTATATCATCCAGATATAACTACATTTAAAAAGGTATTCAAAAGACATACAATTTTTTTTAAAAAATTCTATAAATATCCTATTGGAAAAATACATTTAATGAAACCTAAAATAAATAAAAATAAAATATTTGATGAGGAAACTAAATATTATATTTCAATTATTCAAAAATTATTTGACATAAGCGAAACTTTAAGTGTTCGAAAATTAAAAAAATTTGATGGCGATGTTTACAAAACTATACTTTTCGGATAATTAAGAATTCATTTGATACATTAACATTAAAGGAAGAAATTTATCAATAATTTTTTTTGCTTTAATATCTTTTTTAACCAATTCCTTTAATTCTTCTTCTTTTTTACCATGAGCATTAAAAATATCAAGTAAATTTTCTAAACTATCAAAATTCTGATTTATTAAAAATAATAAATCAGAATTAATTTCTTCTGTATTTACAAAATTTTTATTAAACTTATTTAATTTTCTCTTTAATCTATTCGTTTTTGTTTTTAAAAAATCAAAATCATTCATTTTTAATATTAAAAAGATATTTTTAAAAATAATAATAAACTTATTCAACTCTATCTACTAACCCATAATTTAAAGCTTCACCACTATCTAACCACAAATCTCTTTTTAATAAATCTTTTAGGTCCTCTTTCTTTATACTAGTATGTTCCTTATAAATACCTTTGAGTTTCTTCATTAATTTTTTTAAATTAATAAATTCATCTTTAATTTCCTCCATTTTACCCCAAAATCCACTACTCAATTGATGAATTAACATAAATGAATTTGGTTTAATTATTCTTTCAGAACAAACAACACTGATTAAAGTGGCAGCACTAGCCGCACTACCTTCAATAATAGAGACAATCGGTATTTCATTACTCAAAATAGTATCAATTATAGATAATCCCGCAAAGACACTACCTCCAAAACTATTTATATGTAAGTGAATTTTAAGGTTATCAACTCCATAATCTGTTCTAACATTAATTAATTTTTTAGTAATATCTTTAATTGTAGTATTTAATCTAACAGCATTTTTAGTAGTTACATTTCCATAAAAATAGATATGGTTATCCCTTACACTAACTGAATCCCCCATTCCAAAAAAATCCATATCCACCATCTCGGGTTCTTCTTCAGTTTCTTCCTCAATTTTCTCTTTTTTAGATTTATATTTATTTTTACCGAAGGCGAGTTCGTAGTTTCTTTTAGGCATATTTATAATATATATGTTAATTCATTTCTTTATGTGAATTAATTATTTAATTAATTTTAAAATTGATTTTTAATTTGAGTGTCTATGATTATTAAATGTGTCAGTGTCCTATATGTTTTGAAGAAATACCCAAACCCCAAGAGCATAAAACAACTTGTGGTCATATATTTCATAAAAAATGTATTTCTTTATGGTTAAATAGTAAAAAATCGTGCCCCATGTGTAGAAATGATATTCAAATCAAAAATTTTATTTATTATATTCAGGAAGTAAGTAATAAAGACTATAAATATGATAGTTTAATTTGTACTAGGAATAATTCCTTAAAAATTCAAAATATTATTTTTAAAAAACCTTATTTAGAATTATTAAACCAAGTCCCACAAGCTTGGATAGATTGTTCTCAATTTAATAATTTTGCTCCTATATATACTATTACAAGTATTCATGGTGAAAAAATATTTATTGATTACTTCCTAAGACAAATTATCCTATTTGATAGAGTAAATCCCCATGATATTGAAGTTAGAGAAAGTATAAATAATAGGTTCTTTACAACCAGACAGAAAATATTTAATTATAAATCTAGGAATACATACGAAGTTATGGTAGATTGGATTTATGAAATTATGAAGAAATTTATTTCACCAAAATATAATGTTAAGTATTTTAATTCTATGAATTCACTTTTACTTGATATAGTAACTTTGACTATTCAAAAATTTAATAGCATTGATGATATACAATCTATAATTTTAGGTTCTATTTATTGCACCAATAAATTTATTAATAATAAAGAAATTGAAATTAAAGAACTAAAATGGTTATCAAATAATAAATGCGAAGAAGAAAATATAATTAAATACATAGAATTTCAAGAAAAAATAATCAAAAGAGTAATAAAGATTTAAATATTAAATTTTATTTAAATCTAATATTTTTATTTTTTTATGAAAACTGTATTAATTATTGGCGGAGGTATTTCGGGACTTGTAGCATCCATAAATCTCAAAAATAAAGGTTTCAAAGTAATATTGGTAGAAAAGAATAATAATCTCGGTGGTAGACTTTATCAATCAAAAGAAGAAGATTATATAATCAATAATGGACCTAGTTGGTATTGGTTTCCATCTTTAATTCAATCAATTTACAAGAAATTAGGTATAAAAGATGTTTATGAATTAGAAAGGTTAGATCCACAATATAAAATAATTTTTGAAAAGGATGTATTTGATATACCTGCTGATTTTGAAATGACTAAAAAAATATTTTCTATGTATGATCCAAACATTTTAAATAAATTAAATACTTTTATGGCAAAAGCAAAATACAAATTTCAAAAGGGTTTAGGTAAGTTTATTCATTTACCAAATATTAGTGTTTCTGATTATTTAATACCAAAACTGCCATATTATATATTCAGGTTTGAAATATTAACAACCTATCGGAATTTATGTAAAAAAGTAACAAATTATGAAAATATACAAAGAATATTGGAATGGCCTGCTTTATTTATTGGGTCAAGTCCTAAAAATATACCTGGATTATATACTCTTTTAACTTATAGTATGTTAAAAGAAGGAACTTATATACCTAAAAAAAAAGGTATGATTGAAATAATAGAATTATTGGAAAGAAATTGTAGGGGTATTAAAATTCTAAAAAATACAGAAGTAAAAGATTTTAAAATAGAAAATAATGAAATTAAAAAAGTTATAGTAAATTCAGAAGAAATAGAAGTAGATTACGTTCTAAATTCAGCAGATTATTATCATATAGAAAAACTATTACCTAATAAATTTAGGTCATATCCTAAAATTTATTGGGATAAAATGAAAGTATGCCCTTCGGCAATATTATTTAGTATCACTTTGGATATTAAATTACCTAAATTAGAATTTCATAATTTATTCTTTAAAGGAAATTTAGATGAACATACCTTTTTTTTATACAATACAAATATATTACCACCCAAACCATTATTTTATGTAAATATAACTACTAAGTTATTTAAAGAGGCACCTGAAGGACACGAAAATTTGTTTATTTTAATTCCTAGTAATCCTAATAGAGATATACCAACTTATGAAGTTAATCGTATTTTCAAATATGTCATTGAGAATATATCTGATTTTTGTAAAATAGATATCAATAATCATATTATAGAAAAAAGAAAGTTTGTTAATGAAAAATTTTTTACTAAATTCAATTCTTATAGGTGTAATGCATATGGATTAAGTTGCGACGGATATCAAAATATTTTTATCAGACCTAAAATAAAATCACTTTATATTAATAATTTATATTATTGTGGACAAATGACATCACCTGGACCAGGTATAGCTCCTTGTATGGTTTCCGGAATGAATAGTAGTAATATGTTAGATGAAAATGATAAAAATCTAGAACCTATTCAATTTTATAGTTGGTGGATTATTATGAGATTAATTACTCATTTTTTAACTATGTTTTTTATAATAGGATTAAGGAGAGAATTATATTACTCAATGAAAAGAGAATTTAAATATTTAATTTTCAATCAATTATTCGAACAAAATTATTATTAAAAAATATCTTATTATATTATATAATTATGGCATCATTGTTTAAGAGAAGAGCAAAGAGAGTAGCGAAAACAGTAGCATCTAAAACAGCAGCATCTAACACAGCAGCATCTAACACAGCAGCATCTAACACAGCAGCATCTAACACAGCAGCATCTAACACAGCAGCAGAAAACAATTCTTCTAGAAGTATTGATACAATAGAAGATTTGAATAATGCAGTTCTATTTTTTAGAGGAAATAGTTCAAATTTAATACCTACGGAAAGATTTATTAAAGAATGTAAACTACAAAATATTTATAGTTTAGGTGAGAGAGTTAAATTTCCAAATAAAGCAGTAAATGAACAATTTATTGGTTTTTATAATGATTGGATACAACTATGCAAAGGAAAATCAAGTAAAGATATAAAAATTAGAATAACTATTAAAGATGCATTATCATTTATTTACACTTTACAAAATCCAGGAACATTATATTTAGATTTAAATTGCGTAAGCGGATTAAGAGGTTATCCACCCGTTTTACGAAGAATAAAATATTTACATCATCTGAAAGAAAAAATTAACAAAGTAAAACAAAAAGGATTTGGAGGTGTTTTTTTTCCATATTTACAATCACGTAATAAATTTACACCCGATTTTTTTAGTATATATAATTATAATTATGAACTACATGAAGGTTATTTAGAAGAATTAATAAAAATATGCAGTCAAAGAAATAAATTTTCATCAGTTTTTAATAACGAAGATATTTTTAATAGAGGTGGAGAATATATAAAATTAATATGTGAAGAACTAGAAAAAAGTCACCAATTAGAATATCCTGAGAATGAACTAAATGAAGTTTTATTTATATGGATTGGAAATTCGGCTAATTTAAATAAACAAAAAAGTAATTTAATAGAATGGTGTAATATTTTCGAAAGAGTTACATTATTAATTAGTAAAGAATTTATACCACAAGACGAAAAATATAAAATTGTAATGGGGACAGGAAAAGTATGTGAAATTAAATATATTGAAGATTTGTTTACCGACACAGCAAAAGGAAAAGCAAAAGCACCAGCACCAGCACCATCACCCGCACCAGCACCAGCAAAAGCAAAAGCAAAAGCAAAAGCAAAAGCAAAAGCAAAAGCAAAAGCACCAGCAAAAGCAACTATTGCTTCTCTTACCGAAGAATATATATTTAATTGTAAAGATGGGGAAATTACAACATATAGTCCAAATAAGTTATTCAATTGTGAAGTAATATCAAAAAAAAAAAGTTTATGTTTAGGAATAGAAAATACAAGATATCCACCAATTAATAATGGAATATATTGTAGTGATATAGAAAGTTGTACAGAGAAAAGAGAAACTACTAAACCTAAATTTAATCATTCTTATGCGGGAAAAGGAACATTAAAGGGTCCGCCAGAAAAACATAAGGGAAGAGAGCGTACAATATTAATTGGAGAAGATCTAATTGAAACTACTGATATAAAAGACGGTATTACCGGATTATTTCCTTTTATAAAATATTCATCTAAATCTTATACTGATAATCCGGTAACTATTCGTGGTAAAAGAAGTTTAAAAAAAAAAATGAAATA
>Ga0206131_10003586_pt1 | contig 17733 bp, 17 predicted proteins | sample Helgoland_Spring_FD_148636 | JGI IMG/M metagenome (GOLD analysis project Ga0206131, IMG submission 148636) | Pelagic subsurface seawater microbial communities from Kabeltonne, Helgoland, North Sea - Helgoland_Spring_Bloom_20160517_1 | ecosystem: Environmental > Aquatic > Marine > Epipelagic ...
ACCCATTTTTTCATGCAGGAAAATTAGGCGTATCAATAGTAATAAGATCTGAAGACCAACTTAAAATTGATAAGTGTAGTTCTGAAGTATTAGAGTTTGTTAATCAAAAAAAAATAGAAGTAGTTGTTAGATAGTTTAATGCTTTATTTTGCTTACGGAAGTAATCTTAATCATTTTCAAATGAAAAGAAGATGCAAGGATAGTGTCTTTTTAAAAAAAATTAATTTAACTAATTTTAAACTAACTTTTAGAAGCAAATATAGAGCTGCTGATATAGAACCTAAAAAAAACTCAATTGTTCCAGGTGCTTTATTTGAAATATCTAAAAGTGATGAAAAAAAATTAGATGTTTATGAAGATTATCCAGTTCTATATAAAAAATATTATTTTAGTTATTATGGTAAAAAAGTAATGACCTATACCATGACTAAAAAAACTTTATTTGCATATCCAACCAAACGTTATTTAGATATAGTTAAAAGAGGATATAAAGATTGCAATCTTGATAAAAAATTACTTACTAAGGCTTTAAAATTTTAAAAATATTATATCAGACGCCTCTCAAAACAAGCACTTAATGTATAATTAGATAGCGATATTTTATCTATTTTCATAAAAAACAATTATTATCACAATTAAACACTCTATATCTTTCCTTGTTTATCTAAAAAATATTTTATAAGATTGAAAGTAATGAGTATTAAAAAAAAAGTAATTAGCTTAGTAAGACTAGCCAGGGTTGCACCTATGGGTGATGTTGGTACAGAACCTACTCCAGCCTTTGGTCTTGCCTACTTATCTTCTATGGTTAAAAGTGAAACTATTGAAGTAAATGGAATTGATGCCTCTGGTTTAGAATTAAATAAATTTTTTAAAATTCCTGAATATAATTTAAGAGGAAATGGTTTAGAAATTCAAGAAGTAATTAAGTTAATAAATCCAAGAACAAAAATTATTGGAATAACCTCAATGTTTTCTCATGAGTGGCCATATATAAGAGACTGTGTTCATGAAATTAAAAAAGCTTTTCCAGATGCAAAAATTGTACTTGGTGGAGAACATGCGAGCGCGCTCACAGAATATTCTTTAAGAGACTGTAGTTCAATTGACTACATTTCATTAGGAGAGGGAGAGGAGACTTGGGCAGAACTATGCAACAAGCAAGATACAGATTTTGATAACGTAGCTGGCCTTGCATATATAAAAGGTGATGAGTTTATTAGAACTACACCTAGACAAAGAATTAAACACATTGATAATATTCCTTGGCCAGACTGGGAAACATTTCCAATTGAGCCTTATTTAGATAATGCTATTAGTTTTGGTCCTGGTTCAGGTAGAAACATGCCGATGTTAGCTTCACGTGGCTGTCCTTATGAATGTACTTTCTGTTCTAATCCACTTATGTTTGGTAGAAGATATTTTGTTAGAAATATTCCTGATCTAATAAAACAAATTAAATATTATATAGAAAGATATAACATAACTGGTTTACAGTTTTATGATCTAACTGCAATTTTAAAAAAAAATTGGGTAATTGAATTTTGTAAGGCTTTAAAAGATAACAATATAGAGTTAGAGTGGAGTTTACCAACTGGGACTAGAAGTGAGGCCCTTGATCAAGAAGTGCTTCAAGCTTTAGCAAGTGCTAAACTAACCTATTTAGTTTATGCGCCAGAAAGTGGTCACTGGAAAACTTTAGAATTAATTAAAAAGAAAATTAAACTTTCAGAAGTAGAAAAATCTATCAAATGGGCTGTTAAAGAAGGGATTGTTACAAGAACCAATTTAATTATTGGTTTCCCAGGAGAAACAAGATGGCGTCTATTTAGAACTTTATATCAACAACTAAGATTTTCTTTTTTAGGGGTTGAAGAATCTTCCACTTTTGTTTTTAATGCTTATCCAGGTACTGCACTTTTTGACCAATTGATCAGAGATAAAAAAATAGTACTTGGTGACAAATTCTTTTTATCGTTAGCTGAAATGTCTCACTATAATGTTTCACCAAGTTATGTTTCTTACAACGAATACATGGGTAAATGGGAACTTTATATTTACAGAATTATTGGAATGCTTTTAACATACGCAATTTCTTATTTGATCAAACCAAGTAGAATTTTAAGAACAATTAAAAGCTTCTTCAGAGACGATAGTGCTACAGTTGCTGAACAAAGACTTAAGGATCACTTGAGAAAATCAGCTGCTTTCACAAATTACATTAAACCTTTTGTGTTAAAAATTTTTAGATCAAAAAAAAAATTAACTTAAATAGTTGATTTCTTTTAACAATCAATATATTAAAAGATTTCATTGAATTTGGTGGGGAATAATGTGTAAATCATTAGCTGTTCCTGCAACGGTAAAGTCCGAGCGCCACCCAATGTAGTCCGCTGTTGAATGATGGCCAGGAAAAGTCTAGTTCTACAATATAAATTAACATCGGCATTAATTAATAAGTTTCATATATTTTATGAAGTTTAACAATTGTGTATAATATGAAGTTAAGAGTATTAGTATTTTTTTATTTTATTTTAGTTTCAAGTTCATCTTTTTCAGAAGAAATCCCTGTAATTGTTATTTCTGCAGGAAAAACACCACAATCAAAAAGCACTGTAGGTAGCGATGTTACAGTTATTGATAGTAAAACTCTAAGAAATTCAAATGAATTTTTTATTGGTGATATTTTAGATAACAAATTAAATGGCATGAATTACTTTCAGTCTGGTGGGTTTGGAACTGTTGCAGGGATACAATTAAGAGGTCAGCCTAAAAGATATACAACTGTTTACATCGATGGGGTTAAAGCTTCCGATCCATCTACTCCCTCTAATGATTATTATTTTAACAATTTAATATCTGGGTCATTTGACAGAGTTGAAGTTTTAAAAGGAGCACAGAGTTCTCTATATGGAAGCGGGGCATTGGCTGGAACAATTCAATTATTCTCAAAGAAAGGACGTGATGGACACAACAATGACATAAATGTTTCTACAGGCTCTTTCAACACAAAAAAAGTTGACTTGAGTTTTGATGGAAAAGAAAATAACTATGATTATTTTGTAGGTTACACTAATTTTTCAACCTCTGGTGAGTCAGCTATGAGAGATAATGAAGAAAAAGATGGCTATAGAAATGATAGTTTATCAATGAACTATGGTTACAATATAAATGAAAATTTTAGAGTAGAAAATTATCTATATTACAATGACTCGCTTGCAGAATATGACTCTGTAGCAAAAGCAAGTAATGATGTTGAAGCTTCTGATGACCAGCATACAAGTTACACCGGGCGTTTAATTAATACAATTGGAAATTTTAAAAACACAATATCTTATAATAATACCTATATTTTAAGAAACGTTACTGGAAATGCTCCAGCAAATTATTATGGTTATAGAGATACTATCAATTTTATATCAGAATATAATTTTGATTTAGATAACAGAATTATATTTGGGCTTGATAATGAATTTGATAAAGCTGAACTTTATAATTATTATACTGCAAGCTCATATACTGAAAGTGATGAAGCAATCTATTCTCAATATTTTGATTTACAGCTGCGACCAAGAGAGGATACTTACACTACTTTTGGTTTAAGAAGAGACTATCACACTACCGCTGAAGACTACTACACTGGAAGAGCAACAGTAGCTTATAAACTTGATAATAACACAAAATTGAGAGGTAATTTAGGAACATCAGTAAGATTTCCATCGTTAAATTCTCTAAATCATGGAAATAGTTTAGTCGTTAAAGAAAATTTAAAGGCAGAGACTGGTAAAAGTATTGATATTGGCATTGATAAGTTTCTTCCAGAAAATAATATTAACTTAAGTGTCACTACTTTTTTCCTAAAATATAAAAATGATATTAAAGGATGGGCATCTCATTCTGGAGGTGTTGGTGGAACCTATGCTTTAGATAATTCTCTTTCAAAAACAGAAAGTTATGGGTTGGAATTGCAAACTAACTGGAAACCTAATGACAACTATGCTTTAGGTTTGGGTTACACAAGAACAGAGTCTTACGATGGTACTACTTGTGATAATCCAAATTCATCTGCAGCTAATGACGGCTCTTCATGTAATGATGAAATGAATGTTAGAATTCCAAGACATCAACTAAATTTGGTTGGAACAAAAATTTTCAATAAAAACTTATCTCAAACACTTAAATTTAAATACGCAGATGAGAGAAGAGACTATGGAAATACAAACAATGGCTTTAAGGATGTTATACTTTCTAACTATGTAGTTGCTGATTTGGTCACAAATTATAAATTGTTCGATGCCTATAATTTAAATATATCAGCTAAAAATATTTTGGATGCACGATATTCAGAAGCATATGAATATAAAGCACCTGGTAGATCTTTAAACTTTATGTTAAAAAAGAGCTATTAGCATTTCAACAATAAAAGAGGCTATATGATTAAATCCCTTGTATTGATGTTTGTGTATTTGATTCTAAGAATTATTTTTGTTAGGGGTGTAATCAAAATGGATTTGAAATATTTAATTGGTCTAAATTTAGTGATGAAGAAAAAAAATTGATATTATTAAAATTAAAAGAAAGAAATATTCCTTTAAATCTTTAATTTTCTGATTGTTTGACGTTAAAATAAAAATTTAAACTAATACTTAGGACACAATCAATATTTAACACTCAATTAAAGTATTTGTATTTATTATCCCAGTAAGGTATAAAAAAAACAATGCAATACTTTAAAATTTCTTTAGGAATATTTGTGGTTTTAGCTGCAAGTCGATTTATTCCTCACCCTCCTAACTTTACTAGTTTACTTGCACTAAGTTTTTATATTCCTGCATTATTGGGTGTTAGATATTTACCGGCCTTAATAGCAAGTTTTATATTAACAGATTTAGTTATAGGTTTGCATGGAGTAACTTTATTTACATGGGGAAGTGTAATTTTTATAGGGCTAGGATCTAGATTTTTTCTTAAAAATATTTACACTAGAGTTTCAGGATCTTTATTGGGTGCCTGCCTATTCTTTATTGTTACTAATTTTGGAGTTTGGTCTCTTGGGTCGTATGGTTATAAGTTAGAAGGCTTAATGATGAGCTATACTTTAGCTATACCATTTTTTACCTATACAATTATTTCAACCTTTGTTTTTTCAGCAATTTTTGAAGGTGTCTACAAGTTAACTTCAAAAAACTTGAAGTTAAAGTTTCTGACCAATTCCAAATAGATTAATTCCATTAATATTTTTAAATATCTAAAAGTATATGATATCTTTATAACCTGTTAATGAAAAAAAATGAATTAAAAATTTTAGATTGCACATTAAGAGACGGTGGCTACTATAATAATTGGAATTTTAGCACTACCTTAATTAATAAATATTTAAAAGTAATGTCCGACATAAAAGTTGACTATGTTGAAATTGGATTTAGATCACAAGAAAAAAAAGAATTTAGGGGCGTATGTGCATATTCTACAGATGAATTTTTAAATGATTTACAGATACCAAAGAATTTAAAAATTGCTGTTATGATTAATGCAGCAGAATTAATTAGAGATAAAAATGAAAAAAAAAATATAATAGCTTTAAAAACTTTATTTAAAAAGTCTAAATTTAGTAAAATTAAATTAGTTAGAATAGCTAGCCATTTTTCAGAAATTCACAAAGTAATACCCATAGCAAATAGAATTAAAGCATTAGGCTACAAGATAGCAATCAATCTGATGCAAATCTCTGATAGAACAGATGAAGAAATTAAAGAATTTTGTGATCTTGCAAAAAAAATTAATATTGAAACTATTTATTTTGCAGACAGTACTGGAAGCTTAGACAGTGATCAAACACTTAGGATAACTAAAAATTTCAGAAAATATTGGAAAAAAAATTTAGGAATACATGCTCACGACAATATGGATAAAGCAATGGAAAATGCAATGACTGCATTAAATGGTGGTGTAAATTGGATCGATTCAACGGTATTGGGAATGGGAAGAGGACCCGGAAATGTAAAAACAGAGAATTTAGTTTTAGAATTAGAAAAGAAATATAAAAAAAAAGTTAATTGCAATAGTTTAATTAAATTAGTTGAAAATGATTTTGTTCCAATGAAAAATAAATATGGTTGGGGATCAAACACATATTATTATCTTTCAGGTCTTTATGGAATCCATCCAAGTTTTATACAGGGGATGTTGGTATCTAAAAGTTTTAGTTCAGAGCAAATATTTGCTGTAATAGAGAGCTTGAAAACTAAAGGAGGAAAAGAATTCAGTAATGATCTTATTGAAACGTATAAGAAATATTTTGTTGGAAGAGGCAAGGGAAAGTACAGTCCTGTAAAAGATATAAAAAATAAAGAAGTTTTAATTTTAGGATCTGGACCAGGAGTTAAAAATTATAAAAAAGAATTAGAAATATTTATTAAAAAGAATAAACTATTTGTTATTGCTTTAAATACACAAAATTCAATTAACTCAAAACTAATTAATAGAAGGGCAGTATGCAATACTTTAAGATTATTGACTGATCATAAATTATTCAAATTCTTACCTCAAAAACTAATTATACCCTATCAAAGGCTTTCTAAACTTATAAAGAAAAAATTTAGTTCAGTAAAAAAATTAGATTTTGGAGTAGAAGTAAAAAATAATAGATTCCAATTTATGCAATCATCGGCAATAATTCCTAACACCTTAGCAATTTCATATGCCTTGGGGATTGCAAATAGTGGTAAAGCAAAAAAAATTTATATAGCAGGGTTTGATGGTTACGATGAAGAAGATCCCAAAAAAAGAGAAATGGATGAATTATTTTTTTTGTATCAATCTTTAATAAAAAAAACAGAATTAGTTAGCATTACACCAACCAAATATAATATTAAATCTACTTCTATTCACAATTTATAAAAATTTATTTAGAAAATATGAGGTATTATTTGATCATTCCAGCAAGATATAACTCAAAAAGATTTCCAGGCAAGCCACTTGCTGACATATGTGGTACTCCAATGATTATTAGAACTTACAATCAATGTAAAAAAGTTGTCCCAGAGTCTAAAATTTTAATTGCAACAGATGATTTAAGAATAAAAAAGGTATGTGAAAAGAAACATATAAATGTAATCATGACATCCAAAAAATGTTTAACAGGCACAGATAGAATAGCTGAAGTTGCAAAAAAATTTAAAGCTGATTTTTATCTAAATGTTCAAGGTGATGAGCCATTATGTAATCCTGCTGATATTAAAAAGTTACTCAAGGCAGCAAAAAAAAACCCAAAGACAATAATCAACGGTTATACTGAAATTAAAGATAAAAAACTTTTTTACTCAGGTCATATTCCAAAAGTTGTTTTTAGACAAGATGGAAGACTTTTATATCAATCAAGAGCCCCCATACCCACAACAAAAGAAAAAAAATTTATAAAATCATGGAGACAAGTTTGTATTTACTCATTACCGTACAAATCATTAATTGTATTTAAATCAGTAAATAAAAAAACTCCACTTGAAAGTTTAGAAGATTGTGAATTGTTGAGATTCCTTGAACTTGGCTATGATGTAAAAATGATAAAAATGTCTGATAAATCCATTTCTGTCGATACAAAAAAAAATTTAGTGGAAGTTATAAAAAAAATTAATCACTCTTAAATGCTTATTAACAATATCTTAGTTCTAGGATCTAAACCTGAATCGAAATTACCAGATTTACAAGTAGATAAGATTTATACTGCTAATGGTGCCGCAGAAAGATCGATACACTTTAGAAAAAAATATTTAAAAAATGAGTTAACATGCATTGTTGGAGCTCGTGAATTTGTTAGAAATGAATTAGTTAGTGAAAGAATTATTGCAGCTAAACCTGATAGAATATTTATAAGAGCTGGTAAAATTACTTTACCTTCTTCACTAGAACAAAATACTAAATTAATGTGTTTGCGAAATTTAGATCAATGGAATTTTCAATCTAAATTTTTTCAAAAAAAAAAGTTTTCACTATTATTAGCTGAACTACAATATCAGGACAAATTTTATAATAAGATATTTCATTTGTTGAGATCCATTAAAAACAAAAGTATTCAAGGTGTTTCCACGGGCTTTTATGCAATACTTTTAGCTTTAGAAGAAAACCCAAACTCAAATATAATAATTTCTGGTATTGGCATGAAAGGGGGTAAACAGTTTTATAAATCTAATAGAAGTAATTATTTTGTATACGATTCGAGAGCGCGTGTTGACAGGTTTCTTATTAATAGACTCTTAAAAAAATACAAGTATAGACTCTTTACACTTGACAAAGATTTAATTCAAGTTGCTAATATTAATAAATGGAATGGAAATTCATTTTAATTTGCAATTATGGCATTTCTGTAATATGGCTATTAAATGCTAAGGTCACCTTTTATAGCAAGAAATCCAAAAGATTTTAAGATATTAATTTTTTATCCAAATCTTCACATGAGTGCTCTCATGCCCCAATCAGTTGGTATCTTTACAGCTTTACTCAAACAAGAGGGCTACCCTCTAGATCTTTTTGACTGCACTTATTACGAAGATATTGATTCTTTAACTCTTGGAAAAAATACCAATGAAGAAAAAGTTGAAAATAGAAATGTACACAAATATGATAATACTGAATGGCATGAAAAAGGTATAAAACCTAAAACAGGTATTGTAGAGGCTTTTAAAAAGAAAGTAGTAACTTTCAAGCCAGATTTAATTTTAGTCTCAGTCCTTGAAAGCACTTACTATCTTGCATTAGATTTACTTAAAGCAATTCCCGAAAAAGATCGAACGTACAAAACTTTTTTTGGAGGAGTTTTTGCGACTTATGCAGCGAATAAAATTATTCAAAATGATCTTGTTGACTATGTTTGTAGAGGTGAAGGTGAGGGGGCAGTTGTAGAAATGGCTAACGCACTTTGTGCTGGTGGTAGGATTGATCAAATTAAAAATTGTTTAGTAAAAGGTGATGGAAATATTTTTAAAAATAATATGCGACCCCCTATAGATATTGACTCGGTACCAATACCAGATTGGGATTTATTTGAGCCAGGAAGCTTATATAGACCAATGCAAGGAAAAATTTGGCGTGCTGTAGGTTTTGAAACACAAAGAGGGTGTCCTTACACATGTACATTTTGTAATTCGCCTTCTAATAATGTTGAATATAAAGCAGAAACAGGTGGAAAGTTTCATAGAAAAAAAAGTATAAAAAGAATGAAAAAGGAATTAGATTTTTTGGTAAAAAAATACGATCCTAACTTAATATATTTCGTTGTTGACACTTTTTTGGCCATGTCAAATCGAGAGTTTGATGAATTAAAAGAATTGTATTCAGATTATAAAATCCCTTTTTGGATGAACACAAGAGCAGAAACAATTAATGAGTATAGAGCCGCAGGTCTAGCAGAGATGAATATGTTAAGAATGAACATAGGAATTGAACATGGAAATTATGAATATAGAAGAAATTATCTTAAACGAAATGTAAAAAATGAAGTTCAAATAAGAGCATTTCAGATTGCTGCAGAACATGATTATGCATCTTGTGCAAATAGTATTATTGGAATGCCAGATGAAACTAGGGATTTAATTTTTGATACAATAAACTTTGTTAGAGAGCTTCCAGATAGTATTGATGCTACTGGTGCTTTTATATTTGCCCCTTACCACGGTACTCCTTTAAGGGACCTTGCTATTAGAAAAGGTTATATAAATGATGATGAAATATGCTCTTTATCAAACACTAGCGAAAGCATGTTAAGAATGCCAACTATAACAAAAAGCGAAATTCAAGGATTGGCTAAAACTTTTAGTCTATATACAAAATTTCCAAAAGAAAGATGGCCAGAAATTAAAATTGCAGAAAGTGATAGTGCAGAAGGTACGAAAATGATGGAGAAACTAGGAAAAGAATTTGATAGTATTTATAGACAGTTTCCTAAAGGGACTGATTTGCATGATTAAAAAACTTTTTTAGAAATATTTTACTTCCTAGAGCAATTTCAATAATAGCTGAAAATAAAATAGTAGATATTAATGTATTAACAAAAAATGTATTGCTAGAACATAACATTATATTAAACCTTCTATTGAATAACCGTAAGATCCAAGGGTCCAAACTTCAAAGTTCGTGATTATAAAGAAAATAGCAGCGCCTGTCAAAGCACCCATAATTCTAGTTATTTTAGCTGTAAGAAAAAATTTTTCAGATAATCCTATGATGCTAACACTTCCCCAAGTAAAAAAGGTAGCTCCATGAAATCCGATAAATAGATCTGTTATTAGAAAGCTAAGTATTAATGCAGGCAAATATCTAATTCCTAATAATGCTGGCACATAAAAGCTTAAAGCCATCAAGCTAGTAAAATTTGGAATTATCCTGGTAAAACTATAAAGTTTAATTAAGCTAATAGGAGAAAACTGATCGCTACCAAATTAGTGTTGAGTTATTAAGAAAATAAGTTAATAGATGATTACTTAGATATTTAATATTTTTACATTAATTTTATATATATGAAAATTCCTAAAACTTTTAAGATTAACAAATGTAGATTGTGTCATAATCCAAAACTTAAACAGATATATGATTTTGGTAATATATTTGTAAGTAATTTTGTGACTAAAGCTAATATTAATAAGGGTGTAAAAGCTCCACTGAATCTTGTCTATTGTAAAAAATGTGAATTACTACAGCTAGAACACTCTGCGCCACAAGAAATAATGTATAAGAAATTTTATTGGTATAAGTCAGGTATTACTAAAACAATGAGGGATGGACTGAAAGAATTATATGAAGATATTAAAAAAAATTGTAAAATTAAGTCAGGAGATGTTATTTTAGATATAGGTGCTAATGATGGAACTTTGCTAAAATATTTTAAAAAGGACAAAATAGTCACCATCGGCTGTGAGCCAGCAAATAATTTGAAAGATGAGCTCAAAAAAAACTGCGATTATATGATTAATGATTTTTGGCATACAAAACATCTAAAAAAAATCCCAGCTAAATATCAAAGATTAAAGGTTATATCAGCTATTGGAATGTTTTATGATTTAGAAGATCCATCTGAATTTATTAAACATGCAGCAGATGCATTAGATGATGATGGAATTTTTGTTGCACAATTAATGTGCTCACATTCTATGTTTAAAACTAACGATTTAGGAAATATTTGTCATGAACACCTTGAATATTATTCTTATAATTCTTTAAAATATTTATTTGAAAAAAATGGACTTAAAATATTTAAAATGAGTGAAAATAAAATTAATGGAGGCTCCTATAGGATTTATTGCAAGAAAAATATCAAAAAATCAATAAAGTATCAAGAACAGGCAGGTTATAATGAAATAATTAAATTCATTAAAAGAGTTAAAGAAAATAAAAAAATGACAATAGATTTTATTAATAAAAATATTAAAAAAGGTAAAAAAATATTTTTATATGGTGCATCTACTAAGGGCAATACACTTTTGCAATTCTATGGTTTAACAAAAAAAGAAATTCCTTTTGCAGCAGAGAGAAGTCAAGCAAAATGGGGTAAATATACGATTGGATCAGGTGTGAAGATAATATCAGAAGAAAAAGCTAGGAAATTAAATCCAGATTATTTTTTTGTAATGCCATATGGGTTCATAAGTGAATTTTTGATTAGAGAAAAAAGTTGGTTAAAAAAAGGTGGGAAATTTTTACTTCCTTACCCAAAACTAAAAGTTGTTCAATGAAAAAAGTTTTAATCCTAGGTGTTACAGGGCAAGACGGTTCATATATGGCTGAATTTTTGACTAAAAAAAAATATAAAGTTCATGGTGTTGTACGTAAGTCTGCTACTGGAAATACAAAGAATATTGAAAAAATTTTAAATGATCCAAAAATCTTTAATAAATTTTTTTTTCTTGAGAAAGGTGACCTACTAGATTCTATATCTATTAACAACATCATAGATAAAGTTCAACCAGATGAAATTTATAATTTTGCAGATCAAGATCATGTAGGTTGGAGTCGTGATATTCCTCTTTATAGTTATAACACTACAACTTTGTCTGTAATACAAATTTTTGAATTTTTAAAAACCAAAAAAAAGAAAATTAAATTTTTTCAACCAGTATCTTCAAATATGTTTGGATTAAGTGGAGAAAGTTCTTTGAGTGAGAACTCAACACTATCTCCAGCAAGTGTTTATGCTCTTGCTAAAGCTTCAACTTATTTAGCATCGAAAATGTATTCTAAAATTTACAATTTATTTATTTGTGGAGCAATTTACTTTAATCATGAGTCTCCAAGAAGATCTGAGGAGTATGTAACCAAAAAAATTATAAAAAGAGTATGTGACATATATTTTGGTAAAGAAAGTTTTTTATATTTGGGTGATATTAGTGTGAAAATTGATTGGGGTTATGCAAAAGACTATGTAGAAATTGCATGGAAAATTATGCAACAAAATAAACCTGATTTTTTTGTAATTGGCACTGGTATAAATATTTCTGTAGAGCAGTTTGCTAAAGAATCTTTTAAATATGTCGGTCTTGATTACAAAAAGTATTTAAGAGTAGATAAAAAACTTTTAAGAAAAAATAAAACTAAAAATTTAAAAGCAAATTTAACAAAATCAAAAAAAATTTTAAAATACAAAGTAAAAACAAACATTATTGAACTAATAAAAATAATGATGGAAAATGAATTAAAAAAATATAATGAGTAGAAAAGTTTCTATCATTTTGTCAACATATAATGAAGCACTAGTAATAGAAGATACTATTAATCAAATTTTCAGTAGCCTTGATGATGTAGAGATTATTTTGGTCGATGATAATTCATCAGATGGTACTTTTGAAATTGTAAAAAAAATTAATAACTCAAATTTAAAATGTTATTCAAGAAATACAAGAGGTCTAGCCTCAGCTTTTCTAGTTGGTTTAATTAATTCATCGTCCGAAACTGTAGGATGGTTAGATTCTAATATGGGCGTATTGGCAAAAAGACTTCCTGAAATGTTAATCAAATTAGAAACAAGTGATTTAGTAATATTATCGAGGTATGTTCCAGGTGGAAAAGACGAAAGATCTAAATTGAGAGTTATATCTAGCAAACTTATCAATTTTTTTTGCAGATTAATTTTGAGCAATAAGATTAAAGATTATTCAAGTGGGATTTTTCTTATGCGTAGAGATGTTTTGTTATCAGCAGTGCCAATAGCAACTGGTCACGGAGAGTTTTTTATTGAGTTTCTATATAAAAGCTTAAAAGAAGGAAAGAAAATAGTTGAAATACCATATTCTCATCCACCAGACATAGAAGGAATGAGCAAAACTGCATCAAGCATAATAAGATTTTTCCATTTAGGATTTAATTATTTCATTAGAATAATTCAATCTCTCTTTATAAGAAACTAATTTATAATTTTAAATATTACTATAGTATCAAGAAATGATTGAAAATGTTTTTCATAAAAAAAAACTGTATGCACTAATTGTTAGAAAACAATTTAGAAAAAAAAGCGGTATAAATTTTTTTACAGATAAAAATGCAACTCAACAATTTGGTTTTATGAAGCATAAAAAAAATTATCTAATTAAACCTCACTTACACAATAAAAGAGAAACAAAAATTTTAAGCACCTCAGAAGTAATTATCTTACTAAAAGGTATTTTGAGAGTTGATTTTTATGATAATTCAAAAAAGTATATTTTTAGTAAAAAAGTATATGCGAATGACATAATCATGTTAGTCAATGGAGGACATGGTTTTAAAGTTATTAAAAATATAGAAATAATTGAGGTGAAACAAGGTCCTTATAATTTAATAAAGGATAAAAAAAAATTTGATAAAGTTGATGAAAAAAAAATTAAAATCAAGTAGGAATAAATTTTTCCCAGTTAGCATTCCTTATTTATCAAAGAAAAATATTCTCGCCGTTAATAAAACTCTCAAGAGTGGTTGGATTTCTTCTAATGGTCCTGAAATTGAAAAATTTGAAAATGAATTTTCAAAATTAGTCGGAAGAAAGTATTCTACAACAGTATCAAGTGGTACTGCAGCTTTAGAAATAGCCATTAAAGCTCTTGGAATTAAAGAAAATGATGAAGTTTTAATACCAAATTTTACAATTATATCAAATGCTTTGGCCATTTTAAGACAACAGGCTAAACCTGTATTGATTGATTGTAATTTGGAAAACTGGAATATTAAAATTGACGACATTGAAAAAAAAATTACAAAAAAAACAAAAGCTATAATTGTTACTCACATTTATTCATTTCCAAATGATATGGATAAAATTATAAAAATTTGTAAAAAAAATAAGATTTTAATTATTGAGGACTCTGCTGAAATTCTTGGTTTAAAATATAAAGATAAAAAGTGTGGATCATTTGGAGATATTAGTACTTTTAGTTTTTATGCCAACAAACAAATTACAACAGGTGAGGGGGGAATGATTTCTGTTAATAGTAAATCATTGCATCAAAAATGTGAGTCATTAAAAAATTTATGTTTTGGAAAAGTTAACAGATTCAATCACGACGATATTGGCTGGAATTATAGAATGACAAATATGCAAGCTGCTCTTGGCTTAAGCCAGTTAAAAAATATTAAAAATATAATTAAAAAAAAAATGTTAATTGGAAAAACTTATTACGATAATTTAAGATTTAATAAAGATATTGAAATTTTACCACCATCAAATTCATATTCAAAAAATATTTACTGGGTTGTTGGAATCCTAATTAAAAATAAAAAAATGAAAGCCTCTATTTTAGCAAAAAAATTATATACTATGGGTATTCAAACAAGACCATTTTTTTGGCCTATGCATGAACAGTCAGTTTTTAAAAAAATGAATTTATTTAAAAATGAAAAATTTCCAAACTCAGTATATTTATCAAGGTATGGGTTATATTTGCCGTCGTATTTCCATTTAAAAAAACAAGAGATAGTTAAAATTAGCAATATTGTAAAAAAAATTATTAATTAGATATCAAAAAATATGTTCTTTATAATAAAAAATATACTAAGAATTATAAAAGATTATAATATTACTCTTGTAAAAATAATTTTTTTTGAGCTTGTATATTTTATCAAAGGATACAAGGGGTTTAAATTTGATTTTTCAAACAATAATAAAATGACAGATAATATCCCTTGCCCATACTATCTTCTTCTCAAAATGAAAAAATATTTAAAAAAAAATGACTTTCTAAAATTATGTGATTTAGGTTGTGGCTCAGGAAGAGTTATTGACTTTTTTAGAAGAAGCTTTCCAAACAAAGAATTTATTGGTATTGAATATTTTTCTAAACAATTTAATTATTGTTTAAAAAACTTTCAAAACAATAATAATGTTAAAATTATTAATGCTGATTTTACTGAAATAGATATTATAAAAAATAATCCTAATTATTTTTTTTTAACCGCACCCTTTAAAGATACAGTTGATTTTGTTAATTTTATGGAAAAAACAATTAGTCTTTCTAATAAAAAACTTTTTTTTATTATAGTTAATTACAATATAGAAACTATTAAAAGAGTAAAAAATATAGAATTTCTAGAAAGCTTTTATATTAGTAAAGATACTGGTTATTCAATATGTAGATCAGTTCATATTTAAAAAGTAGTAAATTATGAAAATTTATATAAAGATATTATTTAATCCATTACCTTTTTTTAAATGATAACTAAATTTTTTGAGAATACTTTTTGTATTGCCTTACTTCTTTTTTTAATAAAATGGTTTTGTTTTTTTGGCCTTAATTTTGAGATTGATCTTATTACAGGATTTATTTTTGATATCGAAGATTGGGAATATTTTACACTAATTTTTAATTTATCAAATTTAGATTTTAATCCAACATATGACCCTAATTTAATAAATTCTAAATTTATAGCTTTACCAATTTATTCTATTCTTTACCATTCCTTATTTTTTTATCTCTTTGATATTTATGGTTTTATAATAATTGAATTTTTTATAATTTTATTATTTTTTAACATTTTAATTCATTTTTTAGTCCAATTAGGAGTTAATAAAGTTGAAGCTATATTTTTAACATTATTTTTATTTTGTTTGCCATATTTAATTAGTTTTTTTGAACTATCAAAGATTCAATATGTGGGTGCAATTACGCAATTGTATAATTTAAGGATTCCGAGACCTTCGATTTCACACTTATATTTATTTTTATTTTTCCTAATATTAATATCAAATAAAAAAAATAAACAATTTAGATCTAATCAACTTGCATTATTAGGTTTAACTTTTGCTTTGATGTGGGGAAGTTTCTATTACAATCTTGCAATTTCAGGTATAATATTTATTATTTATTATTTTTATATAACCTTTAAATCTAATCAAAATTTTTTAAAATATGTAAAAGATATTTTAATAGTTTCATTTTCTTTTATTATTTTTTCGATACCAATTATTTTTATCTTAGTCAATGTTGAAACAGATTATTTGACAAGGGTTGGATTAATAAATCTTGATTTTTCAAAAAAAGAAATACTTTTAAAACATTTTTTGAAAATGCTGTTATCCATTAAATTTATTTCACTCTTCGTTACTATAAATTTTATATATTTTTTTTTGAAAATAAAAAAATATTATAAACCAGAAGGATTAGATTTATTATATTTCATTTTTTTAGGTTCATTTATTGGTCCCATTATTTTTATAATAATGTCTCCTTCTATAAGTGAGGTTTACCATTTTACAAATATGATTATTTCATTAACATTTTTTGTTTTATTAATTTTTTTATTTTTAACATTTTTATTTTTATCAAGATTTATGCTTTGGACTAAATATTTTTTTAAATTTTCAATCTTATCATTATTAGGTTTTTATTTAATTTATAATTTCTCATTAATAAATGATTATTCTAATTTAGAAAAATTAGATCATGATTGGCTTATTAAAGATATTAAAATGCTGAACATAAAAAAAGATAGTCCAATTTTAACTTTTGATTCAAGAGTACAAACAAGTTTAATTTTAAATAATTATAAAAATCTTAATTTTGTTAATGGTATTAATACACCTATTAATGATTTAAATATTGAGAACAAAATAATTAATATATTTAAATTTTTAAATCTTCAAGAAACAGATTTTAATAATTTCATCAAAAATAAAAAAATTAGCTGGAGATTTATTAATTGGAATATTGCTGACACTTTTTATATGAAATACCAAGCTAACAAATTGACAACATATAAGAATACCATGGATTTTACTTTGGAAGAAATGATTTATATTTCAAAATCTTCACCATTACACTCTCAGCAATTAATCATACCCTCTTTTGAAATAAAAAGATTAACCAACAAATTCCGTAATTTTTCAAATTATATAAAGATAAATCCAGAATTAATTATAATTAATACTAATACTGATTTTACTAGGAACTTATCCCTAGATAAAAATCTTTATTGTTCTAAGAATATTAATAAAACATATAAAATTCATTTATCTAAAAAAAATAATAATTGTTAATTTGTTTTATAGGAAAATATGAGATAACTTTTACTCAATTGGTACTAGGTAGATAAAATAAATAAAATTTTACTTATTCTGCTTGTTCAATTATAAATATTAGCATAATAACTCATGAAATTCATTAATGCCCTCGTGGTGAAATTGGTAGACACAACGGACTTAAAATCCGTGCCTTTTTGGAGTGCCAGTTCGAGTCTGGCCGAGGGCACCACTAAATGAGAGATAAAGTATATTTAGTATTT
>Ga0206131_10003588_pt1 | contig 17715 bp, 25 predicted proteins | sample Helgoland_Spring_FD_148636 | JGI IMG/M metagenome (GOLD analysis project Ga0206131, IMG submission 148636) | Pelagic subsurface seawater microbial communities from Kabeltonne, Helgoland, North Sea - Helgoland_Spring_Bloom_20160517_1 | ecosystem: Environmental > Aquatic > Marine > Epipelagic ...
AAGTACTCTTGATATGCCAAGTTTTTTAACTTAGTAGTAGCTACGTTTAATGTATCGTTACGTTTAATACGAAAGCTATCCATATTAATTGTTTTTACATCGTAGGGGTAGCCGTATCGTGTAGTACCTGCAGTAAGAATATCTTCTTCTTCTACATGGTTCCAAGGCCACTCAAACTCTTCGTGGTTAATATGCCGAATAGAACTATTAACAGCATCTTTAGCTGTACTGTAGTATCCTGTAGCTGCAGCAAAGTTGGAAGTAGTAAGCTCTACTTCATTCAACCTACGGTTTACCTCGTTCACTAGACCTAAAAAATTATATGCCATTATTTATCCCTCACACGTAGTCGAATGCTTCTTTCTACCACTAAAGAATTACTGTCGTTTATTTTACAGTAGAATAAATAGTTAGTATTATTTACACCACCAGCTATGTTTGCTGTAGCCACAGTGCTTGTATTAGTTGCTGCAATAAGTTGAATATTATTTACAGCACTTCCACCCGGTGTTAGTAATGTTTTAGTTCCATCTGAATCTTCGATATACCAAGTAACAGAAACAATTGTTGCTTCCCCTAGAAAACGAGACCAATCTACACTGTAATCTAAGGTTTCATCTGGGTCTTTGTTAGGCCATTTTAATGACATTATAAATTCCTTTAAGCTGCTACGTAAGCTTTTCTACTGTTGCTCAGAGCTTCTATGTAGACAGTCCTACTTTGCTCTTCCTCTACATATACGGTTCGACTACCAGATTGTGCCTCTACGTACACTGTTCTACTCTGACTTTCTTTTACATATGAAGTTTTAGTAGAAAGTAACTCCCGTAAATATACCGTTCTATTTCTGCTGTAATTTTCTTTTATAGCTTCAAAATCGAATACAACACCACTAGCAATAAGGTTGCTTGTATCTATATTTCCAGACACACCATCAATAGTAACGGCTCTAGAAACTTTAAATCCTACCTCACCTACACTAGTTGTAGCTGCAACACTATCTAAATTTACCTGTGCTCCTATCTTAACTACTACTGTATTTACAATAGTGTTAGCAGTAACACCGTTTAAACTTACATTACTTTCAGAACTAGTAGCTAGTGTTCCTATAAAAGAAGTAATAGCATCTAAAGTTATATTAATAGTAGCTTGAGTAGATACACTTAAACTACCTATAGCCCCTGTAGCTTGTGTACCCGTAACTAATACTTCTGTTACAGGAGAACCTGTATCTATCTCTACAATACCTAGTTCTGCGTTAGCACTTACCCCAGTTACTGTAGTAGTAGAATCAGAAGAGACATTTACAGAATTTACTGTTGTAATTCCTGCAACACCTGTTAAAGAAGTATTAGAACTTCCCGTAATGCTAGGTGCTGTAACTTCTGTATTACCAACTATACCTACAACATTAGTAGAAGAGTTAGCAGAAACACTTACAGTATTAACTTGTCCTGTGCCAGATGCCCCTGCAATACTTGTAAAAGCCTTACCTGAGATACCTACAGTATTAACTTGTCCTGCAGCACTTACACCAGTAGTTACTGTAGAAGCTTTACCTGAGATACTTGGTGTGCCAACGGCACTTACGCCAGATACACCCGTAACATTAACAACAACACTAACTGCAAAATTTAAATTAAGATTACCAAGCACAAGTGTCTGGCGACCAGTATCCCCGGTGTTAGTGGTTAAAGTTGTAGTAGAGTCTCCAACTTCGTAAAAAGTTGCGTTTAACTCTACGCCATCTGTCCCGGTAAACCTTTCGGTAAAATCTCCGTTTGGAGTTACGTCTATTCCCCCATTAGACCCCCCTGCGTAAACAAGCATGAGAGGCAGAGTACCCGCAGAGGGCGTAGCATTTAGGCTAATGGCGGTATTGTCCGAAGCCGCATCCGTGCCAGTTACCGATCCAAGTGATGTTATCGTTGCGTCTGGCGTAAGAGAAAAAGCTGCGTAGTTATTATCAGACCCGGTGAACCAAGACAGACTTGCACCGCCCTCAGTGCCATCCGCAATCTTAGCAATAATGCCAAGAGTGCCTCCAGTCCCCGCACCGGTAAAACTGTTTATTAACGTCCAGCCAGATGGAGTTGTTGGAATGGTCTCGTTGGTAATGTCATAGTGCATGGCAACCAAAAGGTCGCCAGCCGACACCGTTGCAGGTAACGTTATGTCAGCTTGTCTACCGCCAGAACTAGCAGAGTTTAAAGTAAAAGCTACCATATTACGTTACCTGCATTTTTAATTAGGCAATACGAATAATTGCATTAGAAGCATCCGCAGTTGGGAAAGTAATAGTAAAGTCACCAGCTGTAGAAGTCTTAGTCCCACCAAAATCAATTACACATATAGCTGCATTAGCTGCTGTAGAGTTGTAAATAATACAACCGTCTGCAGAAATAGTAGCAGTACTGAATACTTCATCTGCAATATCTACGATTGCTGTTGTCCCTGATACAGAAATAGTAACACTGTCTAATACAGCACCGCCAGCACTATAGCCAGTACCGGATGCTTCATCTGAGTTACCTGTTACGTCAGAGTAGTTAGTAGTTGCAGCACCATACGTACCCGCAGGTGATGCCTTAATTAGTGCAAGCTTAATACTATCAGTATCTAAATCATGAGTACCACCCAGTAGTTCTGATTTGAAGCTTGTACACATTGCTGTTGTGATAGCCATATTTAAATCCCTTTTTACGTACATATAAGTGGGCCACAACTAAGCAGCCCACTCATTATTTTAGTTACGTGTTAAGCCAAGTTGTAACGTGCAGTTACAAGTGCTTCTGGACGCAAGATCTTACGACCATACAGATGCATACCACGAACGATGTCAGCAAAGCTGTCTGGGTCACGGTATGTTTCAGTTTTGTTGATCTGCTCTGCAGTTGCAACAGCTGAGTCATGACCAGCTACGATTACACCGTAGTTGTCATCCTGTGCAGTTGTACCTGTAGTTGCAGCACCAGTACCCACTGAAGGCAGGTTGTTGGTTACGTGTACACGGAAACCGTGGAAGTTATTCACCACCAAACCGTTCATCAAGCCTGAACCACCGAAGTCTGAGTTCAAAAGACGTGAATCTTCGTCACGAAGGATCTCCATCATTTCAGGTGAAATGACAACCCAACGACCTGTAGATGGTACACTCTGAGCATCCATGACACGAGCCATGCGAGACAGAACCATAGAAGGTGAAGCATACGCAGTTGGCAAGGCAGTCGCACCCGGCAGACGTGCTGCGATTGGGATAGAGTCACCTGTTGTACCAGCAGAAGCTGTAGTTGTGATGTTGCCAAAGCTTGCCATGTTCAGCTTGTTAGCTGCCAAAAGTTCATCAGAACCAGCTGCAGTGTTAGCTTTAGTACCATTTACTGTAGTGTTGACGCCATCAGCATTGTCATGCAAAGTAGACTGAGCATAACCGGACAAGTAGCCAAGAACTTCTTGGTCATACTGGTCAGCCAAACGATAAGCTGCACGATCACTTGCAAGGCTTTGGAAATTGACGTGGCTATGAGCCTCTTCAATATCGTCTACTTTGAAAGCAAAATAGTTAGCTTTATCAACAACTAACGAGAAATCGGCATCAGCCAAATCCTGTGGTGCAATTGTAGTACCACGCAGATAAGCTGAGACTGAGATTTCAGGCTCTTTGATGATTTTTACTGTATCGCCCATGTTGGCGATTTCTCCGAAATAATCATTGTTAGTGATTGCTTCAGTGATAGATGCTTTGCGGAACGCAAGTTGCACCTGTTTGGAATAGATAACTGGTGAGAAGTTACCATTTGGGAGGTTGCTATAACCCCCTGCGGAACCGAATGCCATTGTAATTCTCCTTAGCATTAGTTTTACAGATGCAAACTATGTATTACTTAGTGTAGAGGCTAATCGTTTGTGGGTGCATTTATTATCTAAACTACAATGATCAGTCATACTTTAGGTTAAAATGGGCCACACGTTTTAGGTGATCCGAAAAGTTATATTGTTTGCTAAAATAGTGTTTGTAGTGTGGGTAACCGTAGTTGATACCTAGCAGGGCCACACTACTACTACACTTATTCACATATAGTTATATCATAAATAACTTATATGTCAATACGATTTAACGGGCAGAACCTGATATATCGTAAATAAATTGCCCAGAACGAATAGCTTCCATGATTTCATCAGAATGTTTTTCGTACTCGACTGCCGACATCTTTTGAACATCGGATTCTAGGATGGCCCCATTACCACTTTGTGAACTTGGAGCACTGCGTTGGTTCCGTGTATTCACAGAACGTGCCGCATCTTTTGAGGTACTAGACTTTTTAGCTTTAATACCTTTATCTGATTTATAAAGATCAATAGCACGAGCAGCTGACCTTGCATCATTATCGTTATTATACAATGCGTCTTGTACCCACTTAGGCTGTTCGTCTGCCCATTCATGGAAGTCATCACTCTCACGAATACTATCAAAGTCAGGATGCATTTGCATCAATGCTGCTTCAGCTTTTTCCCGTACTGCAGATTCTCGCATTTCATCTACTGCACGTACACGATCTTCTAAGTCTGCAGATTGTTCTTTTGCTTTCTTGATTGCAATAGTTTCTACAATAGCTGCAACATCGGGATACTTTTTAGTCCAAGCTTCAATGTCTTCATCAGACTTGGGTAGTTTGATTTCTTGTTTGGTTGCTTGGTTTAATTGTTGCTCAAGTGCTACAATACGATCTTCATATTCTTTTTCTTTAGTTTGCTGGTGTCGCCGTAGATCACCATAACGTTTTTTAAAACTACGTTCTTCTGCATTTGTAGGTTCAGCTTCTTGAGGTTCATTATCTTCTTCTACTTCGCCTTTTTGTTCTGCAATCAAACGTTCTAGTTCTTCTTCATCTCGTTTGTGTCGATCTTCGTTTGAATACTTCTTATTAGCAAATGCTACTTTCTTAGGGGCTTCCATAGTTGAAGCCATTACTTCCATATTTTCTGACATTTAGTCTTCCTTACTGGGGCCACCGTAGCCTTGTTGGAGGGGGATGGGTAGGCCAGTCAAATGAGGTGCTTACTTTTTCTTTCTTTTGGCAAAGCCACCTCTACTTAGTCCACTTATTCCCATTGCAGTATCTAATTCTGCACCACCTGTGCTTGCTGTAGGTGATAGGTTGTCTGTTTTTAATGCTACAGCTGCTGTTTTATCTGCCGTAGACATTCCCTGAAGATTGCCCACATTAGATGTAGGTGCAGAAAATGCAGAAAATACACCACCATCGTCATCATCATCATCTCCACCACTCTGTACAGGTGCAGCAGGTGCAGCAGGTGCAGCAGCAGGAGGTGTATCCGCACTTTGTACAATTGTATCTACATTATTCATAGCCTTTTCAAGATACGATTCAGTAGCTTGACTTGATGCACCTTCACCAAAGCCTGATAATGAGGACATAGCCGTAGCTCTGCTTTCATTGGCAATCAAATCAGATATACTTTTACGAAGATCATCTACAGCAGTTGTAACAGTAGCAGGGCCAGCTTCTAGTTCTACGTCAGATCTACTAGGTAATGTTAGTTCAGTTAACGAAGGTACTGAAACAGTAGGTTCTTCTGGCATAGCTATGTTTGGCGGCTCGTCTATTCTATTTTCATTTTCTCCAAATCCAAACCTGCTTTTTTTATCAGGCTGAAATAATGTTTTATCTTCAAATTCTCCAGTATCAAGTTTGGTTAAATAGCTTTGAAGCTCCTTCACACGAGGAAGTTCTGGTGTAGTAGGTCCGTCAGTAGCTTCTAAATCATCAGCCTCAACAATATAGTTACTTCTATCATCAAACGAATTTGCCTCAGTTTCTCTAAAATTTTCTGCTGTAGTTGGAAGCCCATCAGGACGAGATTGTGGACGTAAACTTTTGTTAACAGCTTGTTCAGTTGCAGCATCAGATTCACTTGGGTCTTGATCGGCTACAGTACTTGCTACTGTTTTTGCTTTTTCTTTTTCTTCTTCACCAAAACCTAGTGCATCAACTACGGGATCTAAAATTTCACCAAGTAATGTAGACAGTATACCTTTGCCTTTTTTAGTCGTTAAACGTTTTGTAATACTTTTTGTCGTATCAACTTGACCAGCAATAGGAGTTTTCTTTGCTTGAGCAAGTTTTTCGGGAAGCATACCTTCTATGATTTTCTTTTGCTTCTTAACTGTAAGTGCCGCAGCAGCAGCAATTAGTGGATTAATAGCAGCAAGAATACCCACAACTACATTACCAGTAGTAGTAATTTTTTCTGCTTCTTTGAGCCATAAATCCAATGCTTTACCGTCTGCGCCAGATGTGTCCATATTCCATCCACCAAGTTTCTCGAACTCTGATTGTGGTGGCGGGGGTGGCGGATCGTTATCATCACTAGATTGTACAGCTTCTTCTACAGGTGTTTCTTCTGCCGCAGCACCTTCAGGCAAATAGCCAGCTGGAACTGGGTATACAGGATTTCCATTTAGGAATGGTATCATCAAAGTCTTGCCATCAGCATTGACATACTTACGTACATCTTGGTTGCTAGGATCAAACATGGGAGTTACAAATGTACCCCTTTTAGCATGGAGTACGCCACCTTGGTATTTTTCTTGTGGTTCATCATCATCGTCATCTTCTTCCATGACCATAATCTCTAGAACATCAAAAGGTAAATCATCTGGAATAATAGCTTCTTCACTATTACCCATCTGACCCATAGCTTCCATTTGTTTTAGTCCCATTTTAGCTTCTTGTCGTAGCTGCATAAGTCGATTAAGACCCAAGTAACGTACAACATCTGCAGGAAAAACAAACTCACCTTCACTGAGCATAGCAGGAATATCATCTCGTACTTCTTCACGAGTACTACCTACAGGTACATCGTTACCAGATACTTCATCAATCATGCCACCTTCGTCTTTAAGGCCACCATCATTAAATAGTTCCATTTGTTTTTCGTACATACTACTATCCTTATTGAGATTTTAAAACTTCATCACGTAAAAGTTTTAGTCTACGTAACTGATATATTGCGCCTTGTGATCTATGAAGAACAATAGTATCATTACTTTGTTCCATGGACCTATGTTGTTGTGTTATTAATGTATCTAAGTACTCTTCAAAGTTAGCCCATTGGGCTTGGTTGCTGACCATCGCCTTCAACTTGCTCAGGTGCTCCTTGTCCTTCTGCATTACCACTAAATCCTTGTTCTCCCGGTACTGGTGCTTGGCCTACGCCAATCGTACCACCACCTGCCCCTGTGGGGTCCATAGGGTTAGCTCCTGCTGGAGCACCCGGTTGTACTTCGGGCTGCATACCCTTCATAACTTCGGCTTGCAGTGCAGCTTCTGCTATATTGTTAGTTACCTTGTCTGCGTCAAGCTCAAGAGACTTTGCAATCTCCCGAATGATGTAGTCCATTTTAGCAAAAGGTGCTAGTGCTGGATTAGATGCAACTTGCAGGAACTGCATTAAACGTTGACTACGTACTTCGTTAGCCATAAGACTTTCTGTACCACGTGCTTTAACTTCTAAGTCCCCACGTAGTTCAGGGTCAAAGTCAAACTGCATGTTGAATCGGAACAAGCCCTCACCCATAGGACGTAGTAAGTAATCATCAATGTTTTTAATTACATTCTTGATGCCACCACTAGCAGCATTCATCAACATACTAATGCCACTAGCTGTACGGCCTACGCCTGACACACCTGTTTGCCCGTGTGCAAAGGAAGGGAAGCCAGTAGATTCATCTGCCAGTACTCGTGCCTTATCAAACAATTGTAAGTTTTCACCTGCAACGTTGGGGAACTTGGTGCCATAGATTGCTTGTCCGGGTGCACCACCTTGGCGGCGGAAGACTTTGCCGGGATATACAGATAGGTCTTGTCCCGGTACTAAGTTAGTTTCATCTACTTCAATAAGAAGGTTACCAGAAAGTACAGCATTGTCAACAGCCATTCGCATGAAACCATTCATCAATGTTTGAGTATCATCCATATTTTCTGCAATACCTACCCCAAAGAATGAATAGGGATTTAGTTCATAGGGAACTGCATGATATGGAATACGTGCAGGTTTGAATGGGTTAAGTACCATACGCAAAAGTTTACCGTTACAAATCCACACGTTTGCTTGTAGTTCATCGAAGGCTGACAGTTCTTCTGGGATATCTACGCCTTGATCTTCAAGCATTTCGATATCTACCATACCCCAGTACTCTAGTACTTCATAACGTTCAATACCATGATCTGGTGTGTAGTCAGATAAATCATCTTCCCAGTATTGCTTATCATAGTTTTCACCCATAGCAATGGCTTCATCAATAACGGTACTACGGAAGTAAGGACGCCGTTTTAGTGCACGTAATTGTGTACGTGACAACTTGTGACGTTCAATAACAAACTGTGCTTCGTCCATGTTGTTAGAGTCTGGATCTGGGTAAAAGTTCCAAACAGACACGTGAGATACTTGAGGTACTGTTTTAAAGACAGGATCATAGTTACCTTCTTCATCCCAATTAGGGTACTCTTTATCTACAGCAAATGGGCCTTTCATTACGCCAGTACCAAACAGAGCCATTTCAAAGGCTGTACTACGCAGGTGTTTAGAAGCAGAAGATTCTTCCAACTGGTCTTGAATTTTCTTTTGCATCTTTTTAGCAGCAATCATTGCAGGACTAAACGTAATAGCTGTAGGAGTTTTACCTACACCTTCTTGTAAATTATTAATACCTGTAAACTTGTCGGTTATTGGACCTAGCATTTCTTTGAGAGTACGAATTGTTGCACCCTTAGCAAGCTCTTTGCCATCCCCTTTATAGCCATAAGGATTTACTTCTTTGCCAAGGCCATCTTCCTGCAATTCCTTTGGCTGGGCTGGATCAAAGTTTACATCTGAAACAACACCATCAGGAAGTTCTGTTGGGTCTACCGTCAAAGGAAAACGATTGTTTGCAAATAGTACATCTACAATCTGACCGTAAGCTGCAAGAGTTTTTGTCTTAGTGACTTTAATAAAGACACGAGACTTCTCAGCATCAGTAAATTGTACATCAGGACCATAGATACCCCGATAGTTACGATAGGCACGTAACCAACGTTCTTCATCTTGACGGCGATAATCCTCAGAACGTTTGTAACGTTCCATGATATATGGAATAATGTTTGAAGTACCAGCATCAAACTCTACAGAATTATCTGTATCTTCTAATGCGATAGCATCATCTTCAATAAACATTTCGTTATCTTCTGACATTTATTCTTTCCTTAATATCCAAACGTTGAATCTGCTACTCGCATACCGCCGTAGTTGTTTCCATGAGTGTCATAGTCAAATACACTAAAACGAGGACGTGACATTATACCATATCTTAGTGCATCGTACAAGTGATCTTCTGCATTGGTATCTACATCTTCTGGATTTCTTTTATCCAAAGGTATTGCAGGTATCTGTGCTACTGTATTAGTACAAGTATTAAAGAAAACAAGACGGGGTTTTTCTGTAAACTCGTCTACCTGAAGCCTACGATGTATCTCGTTTTTACCTGCTACACGTGATCCTCTTGAACGATCTGATGGACGCCACCGACATCCACGACTAATCATTTGTTCAGCAAGAGACGGTCCAGTATCACCACGTTTATGCCACAAAGAACTATCTAGTACTCCGTATTTAATATTACCATCTTCTGCTTCGAGTTCTAGGACCATGTCAGCAAGATCTGTAGCAAGTACTTTAGTTACGTATAGTTCACGATAGACTATCAATTGTTCGTCAGGGGCAACTGCAAACCAAATAACACCAGACTGACTTCCATATCCGTAGTCACATGCCCTAAACTTAACCCAATTATTAGGGATGTTAAAAGGCTCAACGACATGCACATTTCTATCAAACTCTGTAAAGGCTGCGCCTTCTTTAATATCCCAATCACCATCTAACAACTGTCTACGTTGTTGTTCGGGCAAAGATAGAAGCATTGCTTCGTAGTCACCTTGCTTTGACAAGTAGGGATTATCAGATAGTCGTGCAGGTATGAACCTACGTTTAAATAACGGTTTACCTGCTTTAGCATGACCTACTGGATACTTTAACTCTTCTGTAGTTTCAATATCTGTAGCATTAAAAGCTTTACCTGCGGGTGCAGGATCAATAAACATTTTCTTAACCCAGTGATGCCCTCTTCCGCCGGGGTTGGTAGTTGCCCTCATAAAGATAGGTAAGTCGGGGGCAGTGGACCGTAGACGAGATCGCATATAGTTCCATGCAAATGGGGATGCCCATTGTGTCAACTCGTCAAAGCCTATCCAACTAAAAGCTAGACCTTGGTAACGCAGAACGTCATCTTCCCTATCAAGGTAGGACATCCACAATCGTGCACCAGATGGCGCAGTCCACTGCATTTTTCTTTCTGACCACTTGATACCGGGCCAAATCTTAGGGTACATCTCTTGTGACTTAAAAATCAGTTCCCGTAGTTCTTCCGTAGTATGGCGTAGGAGCAATCCTGAGAAGTCTGGGTGGCCCATGTAACGTAAAGGGTCAGCCAACATGGCGTAGCTCTTACCACCCCCTGCAGAGCCTCCATATAGCACCTCACGTTCACCTGCAGCAAGAAACTCTGTTTGAGGCCCATCATTAGGTTTAAAAATTATGTTATGCTGTTCCTCAACGGGAATCTCATGCACAATTTTTGCAGGGTTAGCTTTGGCTTTCCTGTTCGTTGATTTGCTCTTTAGCTCCGGTACGGCTTCTTTCGATTTTTTCCGCCTTGCTGATCGCCGTTTCGGCATAGTTTGCCCATCGGCGTAAGATTGCAGCTTTGTTTTTTCTTCTTCGTTCATTTTCCAACCGTTTACGTAAGCCTACATGAGATATATCTCTTCCCGTATTACGAGATAGCCAATTAGCTACTTCACGATACGAGTACTGTCGTAAATAAACTTTAGCCTGTTCAAGTAGGTCTAGTTGATTTTTTATCGGCAGTAATATATCTGAGTCTTCAGGATCAAGTTCGTAACCAAATGGAACTGTACGAGATACTTTAGGAATAGGAAGCCACTCATTATCGTCTTTTAGATCGGTTGGCTGGGGTAGCTTCCATGTGGGTAATTTTTTAGTCATCATCTTCCACTTGTTTAGGCGGCATTAGCATAACACCACCCTTTGCTTCCACTTGCATTTTCTCAGTCTTAACCAAACCAGTACGATCAAGCAGTTCTTTAGCAGCTTGCATCTTGTCACGAATACCCAACTCTGTAGGGTCATATAAAGCACCTACCATAGACATCGCAGCTTTAGGCGCATTACGTGCCATGTAAGTATGCGTTGCATCTAGTATCTCTTCTTTGAGAGAGTTGACAACTTCTGCGGTAGAGGTTGCATCAGAGTAACCTGCTAGTTTTTTAGCAGCAACTAGGTCACCACCTGCTTCATCAAAGAGGACTGCAAGTAATGCTTGTTGTTTATCTGTTAGTGCTCGTGCCATGTTACATCTTTCTTTTAAATAATGCAAGGAAAAAGTTTGCTATAGACTGACCTATTTGTGTAGGAGTTGGTAATAACCATCCTAAAAGCATCAAAAGAACCATCCAAGGAGATATATTAGTATTGGTAATGTCTAGGTTTTCCACGGATTCTGTCTCTACTTCTTTTATTACTTCAGTCTTTATGACATCTCTACCTGCGTAGTTTTCTTCTGCTTGCTCTAAGGAAAGAACAGACTGTCTATTTTCTTTACCTATTTGTGCATTGCTGTTTACCGTAGGACCACCGCCACCACTAAGCATAGAAAGGGGATTTATAGTGCTGCAGCTGGCTAATAATAGTAGAAGAATTAACGACTTCATTTTTCTACCTACTTATACCTATCTTTTTCCATCATTTGACGTATTGCTTTTATGTTTTCGTCCATGCGTCCCATGGTTACAGCTTGGTTCTGTACAATCTTTTCTAAGCTATCTATCTTTGCATCTTGCTTTGCATTAGCCATTTTGTTTTGTTCTACTTCACTAGATAGAGAAGCAACAAACCATATAAGAGCTACTGTCTGCATGATAATTGCAAATATAAGGGTTACAGGCACACTACGTGAAAGGTGCCACGGTTCATTAGTATCCATAAGCATCTCACATAATTTCAAAATGTGGCGCATCTATAAAAGGTCTACGACCTTGTGATCTACGCAAATCAATATAGGCATTCATAGCATCTTCTGCTGAACCTGAGTAATCTCGAATGTCACCTTCAGACCATGCAGCACCCCATTTAATACTTAAACCTTCTTCACGTGCAGCCTGTGCCATAGCATCACAGATATTATCATAAACATTAAGTTCCCAAGAAACGTCCGGGCCAAAGTAAGCTACGAGATCAACCGCATGAGAGTAGCCATCATTTTGTGTAAGATGTTTGCTATTCATAGTTTGGCTACGTCCCGACTTAAACAGTTTTTCTTGCTCTTCAAATGTACGAGTACCATACGTAACACCAAAGTCCACATCAGTAAGTTCAATAGCACGTTGAACAACCCCTACCAAAGTAGGATGGACCCCGGCTAGTTTATTTAAGGAACGTTGAGAAAGCTTAAACATTATTTATTTTTTCTTTCGGTTATCTTTTGTAGACAGGGTAGTCCCAGATTTACGATAGTCATTACTTCCTATTGCTTTTTTAGTTGCTACGCCACCCTTACTAAACATGGATCCCAACATCTTACCTGTAGCATTACTTGAACCCTGTGGCTCTTTACTTACATTGACCAATGGCCTCGGATTCATGATGCTTTTAAAAGGCTTATTTGGATTCACGGTGTAAGACCCAGTAGTAGTCTTAGTAGGCATAGGAGGCATAGTAGGCTTAGTAGTAGGTGCGGCTTTTTTTGCCCGTCTAGTTTCTTGGGCACTTTTTTGTTTTTGTCGTTTTTCTTTAGGGGTAAGTGCTTGACGTGCTGCTTTACGTTGCTCTCGTGCTGCTTTACGTTGCCCTCGTTCTGCTTTAAGTTGCTCTCGTTCTGCTTTAAGTTTTGCTCTAGTTTCAGGATCAACTGTAAGTTTAGGTGCTGTTGCTTCTTTAGGCAATGCGAAACCCTGTGATGTTTCGTTACCATATCGTACAGGTTGACCTGTTTTATTTGCCCTGATTTGTGCACTTTTTCGTGCTTCTTCGAAAGCTAGTTTTTGTTGCTTCTGTTTCCCTGTAAGTCTACCTGCTCGTCCTAGTTTTATCGCCATTATCTCATATCCTTTGTTGTCATTGCTACTTTATTACCCATAGGCTTACCTGCCATGTAAGCTGTAGCACCCATATAAGCTGCTACCACACCTGTTTGTGCAATATAAAATAACCCTAGTAAGTCTGCTAGAGCATTAACTCTTCCGTCAGAAAGCATTGGAGTAAACAAAAAAATAGTAAAGATTATCATCATACCCATTGCCACCCAAGCCATAAACTTTTGGGACTCTGCTTTTTCTTCACGTAGCTCTATTTCAAGCATACGTTCTTTCATTGCTATTTCTTCTAAGGTAACAGTTCCATTACCATCAACATCAAAGTCTACAACCATGTATTAAGATCTCCGAAAACGTTTAGCCGTTTTAGCTGCTGATTTAGGTTGCTTAGAGAATTGCTTACCTGCGGCAGTGTCTTTACGTTTCTTTGCTGTACTAGCTGCATACTGAGAACTAGACATTGCTTTTATAGCACCTTCGGGTAGATAACGTTCTCCCGTAGCTTTGGAACCTTGTGTAGATGGATTACCACTTTTAGTTCTCCACTTCTGCTTAGTCCATTTAGATAAACTAACTTGTGATTTTGCTTTAGCCATTACTTATACCCACCGCCTTTAGCTTTGTATTGCTTGGCTACCATCTGAGCTTTACGGGCAGACCACTGACCGGGTTTACCACCCTTACTACCAGCCTTTACTTTAGCTACAAGATTCTTACGCATAGTAGGTTTACTATAGTTTCCAGCTGCATTTACGGTTGATTTACGAGGGGTTTTCATTTTATGCTACCATTTGTTTTGTTGCTTACCTAATAGGTATAGAACAATAGCTAAACCAAATATACCAGCAAAACATATTAGAATACCTAGAGTCCACGTAATGATAGCATCTTTAATTTCAGCTTTGCGATAGGCAGTTTTCTTGCGTTGTTCCCGAACACGCCGAAGAGTGTTTTTATACTCCTCTAATCCAGAAGGCCCATAAGTAAAGGAAATCATAGTTTCTATTTCCTTACGCATCTCTTGCACTTTTTTCTGTGCAGTAAATGCGGCAATAGCCTGTTGTTCTGCAGAGCCAGAAAAACTAGCAAGTATGCCCGGATTCTTTGCCTTTTCTGCTGCGTAATTAATGTCTGCAACAGACCCAGCAAATTTAGATAGAGCAGCTGTTGCATCTCTACCAGCAGCAAGTAATTGCTTTGCATTGCTTACAGCAGAAGCTGCAATAGAAAGAGCACTAATAGGATCAATCATTTAAATCTAACCTCTATAGGGCATACGTAGTTATAATTTACTCTATACACTCTGTCGTACCACAATCCATTTTTAGGTAAACCACAGTCGTAGTAGCAGTACTGAAATAAAACATTACCTGCTCCTACAACCCATGCGTGGTTAAAACTTAAAAAAACTAAGGTACATAGCATTAGATTTATTTAAAATGCTCAGATATTACGTTTCTAATTTCTCCACGTGCAATGCCTATGTCACGCAGTTCTTTGTCAGACATGTTAGTTAAAATCCAGTAATCTGCACGAGCTTGCTGTGCCTTTGCCAACGACTCACCAAAATTGTTTAAGGTGTTAACTACTGCCATGTATATATTTTTTAATGTTTGTTTCATAACTATCTCCATATTTAAAGTAACAAGTGTTACCGAAAATAGTTATATCATATATAGTTATATCACACCACAGACAAATTTGCAACCCCGATATGCAAAATTATCCTACCGGAATAAATGTTTCAGTTACCGTACACATAACGTCTAGTTCAGGAGTTGCTTGAGTATGTGCTAGAGCACGTAACTCATCACCGGGTTCTAGTACCAAAGCTGCCCCAGTAAGTAGTACGGATTCAGAAGCTGCTAAGTTCTTACCGCCTACCAGCCTAAATAGTTCTGCAGTAGAACTTTTATACCACCTAACTTCTGCACTTGTAGTTCCACTAGACATAGCATTTACAACATATAACATAGATACTTCAGCCCTACAATTTGCTGGACAAGTGTATAAAGTTTCTACTTGATCTTCCGTGTCACAGATAATACCTTTGCTTACGGTACGTGCTGACTTACCTTGATTAAATAATGTCATTACTTCTTTTTATCCTTTACCGGAACAAATCCACCTTTACGAAAGTCTAAAGGTTTGGTTACTGATCCACCTTCGTTTGCATATACTACCCCAGAGCCAGACTTGGGGCTATAAGAATTGCCAAAAGCATTACTATACGACTCGTCAAACGTTAAACCCCTACGTTGGTAAGCACCAAAAGCTTTAGCACGATCTGCATAGTTAGTTAGCATAGGCTGACTATCCATAAAGTTTTGTTCATCACGTTGTGCTAGTCTAGATAAGGCTACCCCACTCTGGCCCATCAAACCACTTTTAATTTTTTCGTTATTGATGTCCGTCATTCGTTGAGCTTTTTGCTCTTCCGTCATACCTGCTGTTGCAGCTAAACGCCTAGCCTTTTCTTCTGCAGCTTTTAATTCTGGTTTTTGTTCTCGTCTAAGTTCACCTGCAGCTATTCTTTGTTCTTTTGCTACAGCTTTTTCTTTATCTCTTGTCCTTATCCTAGCAGCCTCTATGTCAAATCCATACATTGCGTATGCTTCTGCTTTGTCCATACCTTCTAGCACAGCAATCCTAACTTTATTTCGATTACTTAGTGTTTCGTATGTCTGGTTTATTCCGGCAAGACGACCGGGGTCATTATTGTATTGCGCAGATAATTCGTACTGGGCATCTAGTTGTTTTTGTTTAACTTCCCACTTCCGTATGCTTAAACTTTGTTTTAAGTTTTCTAAGGCACGTTTTTGTTCATCTTTGAAAGCTTTTACTTGTTCTTTAAGTGCATTGTCTTCTCTACTACCATGCCGACCTTTAGCAGAGCCTAAAGAAGTATTCTTCGTTTGGGCATCCCGTTGGGCAATTTCATAGTTCCTTAGTTCCAGCTCTTGTTGGCTTTTAAAAGAATCTAATTCATTTTTGATTTGTTGTTTATCAAGGAAGTATTCTCTAGCAATGGCTCTAGTTTGAGCATGAGTACCTCTAGTAATCATCTTTCTTACCTTTAGATTTTACAGTCTTAACTACCCAAGCTTCATTAACTTCAGTAGATGGATCATCTGCAATATAATGCCCATCTTTATTACGTGCCCGTTCCATTACAAGTTCCGTAGCTTTAGCTGAAGCTTTCTTAACTTTCTTTACAGCTGTCTTAACTACGTTGGGTTTTACACTAATAATATCTTGAATACGGGAATCATTTACATAATAACCACCGTATGGGTCTTTACCAGCAAGCACATCCCCACGTGTATTAGTAACTAAGTCTTCTGTTACCACGTAGTTACATTCTTCTAGTTCATTCTTCCAGTCAGTAAACTTCATTGTTTTTTGCCTGTCTTTAAACACTTACCTGCAGCCAAGCAGTTACCTCGTGTTTCACAACCTTTACAAGTAGTCATGCGTTCTCTCCTATTTTTATACACATCGGAATAGCATATACATTTTTATTAAGTAAATTGTTAGCAACCTCAGTTCCTTCAGACACACACTCTTGCTCACTACGAAATAGTTGATCTGCTTTCGCCATAATGGTACAAGAAGTTGCGGAAGGACTAAGACATGCTAACAATAAACCTAACCACATACTATTTCTTTTTCTTAACCATCCCGCCATACATCATGTTAGTAGACTTTTGTGTAGCCTTCATAGATGCACCACAGTTAGAGTACCCACCTTTGGCATACTTCTTAGGCATACCACCTTTATTAAGATTATTAGGACGTGATCTAGGGCGGGGTGACGTTGTAGGTTTAGTCTCTACATATTCATCGGCTTCCTTCACAGCTTTCCTAATTGCTTCGTTAAGAAGTAACCTATTCTTTTCATCTTTTTCTGTTTTTACACGACTGCGCATTTCATCTAGTGACATTTTACCTATGACTGCTGCAGTTAGTGCTGTTGCACCTGCACCTGCTGCCCCACCTTTAATCTGACCACGGGCATATGCACGTTGTCCTTTAGTGGCTTGTTCAACCTTGGCTTGGCCCGGTGTTTGTTTACTTGCTGCTTTAGCTACACGTTTACCTATTTTATCGAAGATACCCATTATTTAAATAATCCTTTTTTACGATAGTCCATATGTCCTGCACGTGGCTTGCCTGTAGGCATACCACCCTTACTTAGTTTAGTAGGTTTACGTGGCATGTCTTTTTCATCTAATCCCATGCTCTTATCAATAGTAACAGGTTTAGCTTTTTTATTAGCAATGCCTTGTTCCATAGAACGAACATTCTTATCTACTTCCGCAGCTTCAATACGTTCAATAATAGTTTCATATTGTTTCTTAGTAATAATGTTATTACCATAATCTTTTTTAGCTTGACGTGCAAAAGCATTACGTGCTGACGTAGGCAGGGAACGGTACTTGTCCATAGACAATGGCTTAGGGCCAGCTTTAGTTAGCATGGC
>Ga0206131_10003593_pt1 | contig 17707 bp, 14 predicted proteins | sample Helgoland_Spring_FD_148636 | JGI IMG/M metagenome (GOLD analysis project Ga0206131, IMG submission 148636) | Pelagic subsurface seawater microbial communities from Kabeltonne, Helgoland, North Sea - Helgoland_Spring_Bloom_20160517_1 | ecosystem: Environmental > Aquatic > Marine > Epipelagic ...
TGGAGGTTCTCCTTGAAGTCGAATTGGAATTGGGTCGGCAGCGCAACACGGGTCCCAACACCCCGTACGAATCGCGCACCATTGACCTGGACCTGTTGTTCCTCGGCAACCAAATCGCATCCTCCGACCGACTCGATTTGCCACACCCACGCATGATCCAACGCAAATTTGTGCTCGAACCTTTGAATGAATTGTGCCCCCATTACATCTTGCACCCATGGGGCAAATCCATCCATGATTTATGGATCGCGTGCGAAGATGAAACACCCATTCGCATGTACCTTGCTGCTCCTAAAGGATGAAATCACCTTACGCATACATCGCCATCGAAGGCAATATTGGGGCTGGAAAAACAACCTTTGCGAATTGGCTCGCTCGGCATTTGAACTGTGACTTGATCGAAGAGCAATTCCAAGAAAACCCTTTCTTGGAAAAATTTTATGACGATTCGGAACGCTATGCGCTCAGTGTGGAGTTGACATTCGTCAGTGACCGGTACCGGCAATTGCGGGAGCGACTGGGATCGCGCAATCTCTTTCGTCAAGTTTTGGTTGCGGATTATGCCTTCGTGAAAAGCATGATTTTTGCCAAAGCCAACCTTCCTGCAGAAGAGTTTAAGCTTTTCCGCACCATGTACAAGTTGATGGAAGCCCAGGTGGCACAACCAGAAGTTGTGGTCATTTTGGATCCGAAGCCCGAAAAGATTCGGCACCAAATTGAAAAACGAGGCCGCTCCTATGAGCAAGACATGCCCCAGGATTACCTCGACAAAATCGCGCATCATTACAAGCAACATTACCGCTACGCGCGAGGCTCTCGGATTCTTTGGATTGACACGACCGACCTGGATATTGTTTCAAACCCCAAGGATGCAGAACGATTGGCAGCGCTTGTATTGGAGCCTCGAAAGCCGGGTGTTTATTCAATGAAAGCATAGCGACGAGACGTTCCATATCTTGTGCGCATGCGCAGAATGGATTTCCTTCGAATGAGTGGCTTGCTCGGGATGAGTGGCCTCTTCAGTTCTTTTGCAGCCCGCTCGGGCAATGCTGAACCCGAATCGCTCGATGCAGCGATGAAAGAAAAAATCAAGGTGGCCGGCCTCAACGGAAGTGCTTTCCACTTAAAAGCCGCTCCCATCCCCAAGGTTCGAATTGCTCTTTTTGGTCTCGGCAACCGCGGCCAAAGCTTGATTGACATGCTCAATTGGCTGGTGCAAGAAGGACATGCGGAAATCACGGCGATCAGCGACATCAACCCCAAGAAAGTCCAGCGAGCAAAGGAACAGATCGGAACGTTTCAAAGGGTCGTTCCCGCTGTTTTCACGGGTGCAGAAAATGCTTGGGAACAAGCCATGTCCTCGGAAGTAGCGGACCTCGCACTCATTTGTACGCCATGGGAATGGCATGCCAAAATGGCCTTAAAGGCCATGGAAAACGGACTGCATGCGGCCTCTGAAGTGCCCATCGCCTACACGCCCGAAGATTCGATTGAATTGGTGCGAACAGCGGAAGCCACACAGCGCCATTGCATCATGCTGGAAAATTGCTGTTACAATCGCGAAGAACTGTGGATCCTCAACATGATTGAAGAAGGCGTTTTTGGAACCGTCACGCACGCAGAGTGTGCCTATTTGCATGATTTGCGCCAACTGATGATTGACCCCACGTATTATGAAGATCGCTGGCGTTTGAAGCATCACTTGCAGCGCAATGGAAACCTCTACACCACGCATGGATTGGGTCCTGTCTGCATGTATTTCGATATTTTGCGCGGTGACACGCTGACCCACCTGACCTCCATGAGCTCGAAAGAAGCGGCGTTATCGGAAGCGTTATCCGCGACCGATGATCCCGCGTTGCAAGCCATGGCAAAAGAGGTTGTTTGTGGGGATGTGAATACCACGCTAATCGGCACAGCGAAGGGGCGTTCGATCATGCTTCAATTTGATGTTCACAGCGGACGTCCCTACAATCGCTTGGACAAGGTTGTGGGATCAAAAGCAGCACATTATGGTTATCCTTCCCGGCTTTACATCGACCATGGCGCTTCCTGGGATGGGCACCGTTGGTTGTCCGATGAGGCCGAGGCCGAGTACCGGGATCGCTACGAACACCCGTTGTGGAGTCGCCTTCAAAAATTGGCAGAGGAACACCCGCAAGGCCATGGCGGCATGGACTTCGTCATGATGTACCGGTTGATTCGATGTTTGAACCTCGGAGAATCCCTCGACATGAATGTTTACGACGGTGCGCTCTGGTCAATGGTCGGTGCCCTCTCCGAAGCATCTGTCGCAGCGGACGCTCAACGCATGGTCATCCCCGACTTGACTGCCGGTTTATGGAAACAAGCAGCGAAGCATCCGGTTGGTCGGTCGCTCTGACCCACCGATATCTCAGGCTCCGAGCAATTCGGCCATCTTCGACCCGATGTCCGCAGGGCTATCCACGACGGACACGCCACATTCCCGCAGCACCCGCTTTTTGGCTTCTGCACTCTCCTCTTCTCCGCTGACAATGGCGCCTGCGTGTCCCATGGTCCGTCCCGCTGGTGCCGTGACTCCGGCGATGAATCCCACCACTGGCTTGGTGCCGTTTTCTTGAATCCACCTCGCGGCTTTGATTTCCAAATCACCGCCAATCTCACCGATCATGATGATGCCATCGGTATCGTCGTCGGCCATGAGCAACTGAACCGCCTCGAGTGTTGTGGTCCCTATGATGGGATCACCTCCGATGCCAATCGCCGTGGATTGCCCCATACCGGCCTTGGTCACTTGATCTACGGCCTCATAAGTCAATGTGCCTGATTTCGAAACAATGCCGATGCGGCCAGGATTGAAGATGAACCCGGGCATGATGCCCACTTTCGCTTCGCCCGCCGTGATGATTCCCGGGCAATTCGGACCGATCAATGTGCAATCGCGTTGGTCGACATACGACTTGACCTTGGTCATGTCCGCGACGGGAATGCCTTCCGTAATCGCCACAATGACTTTGATTCCCGCATCTGCCGCTTCCATGATCGCATCCGCTGCGAATGCCGGCGGCACGAAAATGATGCTCGTGTCGGCGGCTGTTGCCTCCACCGCTGCACTCACCGAATTGAAGACTGGTTTGCCCAAATGCTCCTGCCCCCCTTTTCCGGGGGTAACACCACCCACCACTTGCGTTCCGTAATCGATCATTTGACCGGCATGAAATGTTCCCTCACCTCCGGTGAAACCTTGGACAATAATTTTGGAGTCTTTGTTGACGAGTACGCTCATGATGATATAGGTGTTGTTCGCGGCGCGAATTTAGTCGAATTTCGCGCCATGAACCGAGGAATTCTTGGAGCAATTGACGGAAAAACCATTTGTGCACTGTCCACGCCTGCGGGAATGGGCGGAATTGCCGTCATTCGGGTTTCCGGACCGGAAGCCATCGCCATGGCCAGCAGCATTTTTTCCAAAGACCTATCGGGCACTCCATCCCATCAAGCCGTTTTTGGCCGGATGATCCGGGGTGGCGAAACCTTGGATGAATGCCTTGCAACCGTATTCCGCGCACCCGGAACCTTCACCGGCGAGGACACGGTTGAATTTGGCGTGCATGGATCTCCGTTTGTGCAGAGCGAAGCTGTGCGCTGGCTCATCGATGCCGGTTGCCGCCATGCCGGACCGGGCGAATTCACGTCCCGGGCCTTTCTCAATGGAAAATTAGACCTCACACAAGCCGAGGCGGTTGGCGACCTCATCGCCTCCGACCACGCCGGTGCACATCGCTTGGCGATGAAGCAATTGCGCGGCGAATTCGCGGGAGAAATCAACGCTTTGCGTGAAGAACTCATTGGTTTTGCCGGGCTCCTCGAACTCGAATTGGACTTTGCGGAAGAAGACGTGGAGTTTGCTGACCGCGAAAAGTTCGACGCGCTGCTCGCAGAATTGCTCGAACGAATTGGTCGGCTTTCCGATTCATTTCGGCATGGGAATGCCATCCGAGAAGGAGTTCCGGTTGCCATATTGGGCGCTCCCAATCGAGGGAAGTCGACTCTGCTCAATGCACTGCTTGGTGACGAGCGTGCGATCGTCAGTGCAACCCCAGGAACGACCAGGGACACGGTAGAAGACACCTGTGTCATGGAAGGAATCAAGTTTCGATTCATCGATACCGCTGGCATTCGCGAAACCGATGATGCCATTGAATCGGAAGGCATCCGGCGCGCTTTGGACAAGGCGCAATCGGCGGCCGTGGTGTTGTATTTGCTGGACGCAACATGCGATTCCCATGAAAATACAACGAAGCGACTTGAGGAGCTCAAGGTCGATGCTGGAACCGCAGTGGCGTTGATTTGGAATAAGACAGACCTCCATCCTGCTCCTCTCGAAACTGAAGAAAACGTGACCACGTTCCACATCAGTGCGCAACAACAGTTGGGCATTTCCGAAATCAAAGCTTGGTTGCTCGAACGCGCCCGCGGCCAATACGACAACGACTCCATCGTCGTTACCAATTTGCGTCATTACGAGGCATTGATGGCCACGCAAACCGCCCTGCTAGAAACACGAGAGGGGCTGAAAAACGGTGTGCCCGGTGATTTGGTCGCCAGCGACGTCAGGCAAGCCTTGCACCACCTCGGCAGCATTACAGGCGAGATTGACCCGGAAGACATCTTGGATCACATCTTTAGCAATTTCTGTATCGGAAAGTAACCGATGCAAACCAAACAGACAGCAACTGAAGCCCAGAAATCCTCATTACTCGACTTCCTCTCCATCGATGTCGATGTCGAATTCTGAATCGGTAGCTTCTTCCAAGATTTCAACCATCTCTTCATCAATTTTGAACAGATATACGGTATCTAACGTTCTTACCTCCAGGCACCTGAGAAATTTCCCATTGGGCATGGAGAAGGCTTTTAGATCCTCGTCACTAAATCCCTCCGGATATGCTTTCGTGATTAAATCTATGTGAACTTTGGAAATGTTCGCGTAATTTTTAATGACCCGATTCATCTGTTTTTTGATTACCAATTCAAGAGCCAACCAAATATCAAAGGAGCCACAATTGTTGCATCACTTTCAATGATATATTTTGGCGTGTCTATTCCCAATTTACCCCACGTAATTTTTTCGTTCGGAACTGCGCCGGAATAGGAACCGTAGCTCGTTGTACTGTCTGAAATTTGACAGAAATAACCCCATAACGGAACCTCTGTTCGTCTTAGATCCTGGTGCAGCAGGGGTACAACGCAAATGGGGAAGTCGCCGGCAATTCCACCCCCGATTTGAAAGAAGCCAATGGTCGTTCCATCCTGCGTCGTTTGGGTGTACCAATCCGCCAGCCAGATCATGTATTCGATGCCACTTTTAACAGTTTGCGGTTTTACTTCCCCGAGCATGCAGTGCGCAGCGAAGATGTTCCCTAACGTGCTGTCTTCCCAACCCGGACAGACGATGGGGAGATTTTTCTCAGCGGCGGCCAACATCCAGCTGTTTTTTGGGTCGATTTCGTAATGGGACTCCAAGGTTCCGGCGTTCAAGGCTTGGTAGAAAAACTCATGAGGGAAATATCGCTTTCCTTCAGATTCCGCTCGAATCCACAAGTCGACCATGTGATGTTCGAGTCTGCGAAATGCTTCATCTTCAGGAATGCAAGTGTCCGTAACTCGATTCAATCCTCGATCCAACAACGCTTGTTCTTCATGAGCCGTCAAATCACGATACTGAGGCACGCGTTCGTAATGCGAATGGGCCACCAAATTCATGACGTCCTCCTCGAGATTCGCACCGGTGCAGCTGATGATGGCAACTTTATCCTGTCGAATCATCTCCGCCAAGCTTTTTCCCAACTCCGCGGTACTCATAGCACCGGCGAGGGTGACCATCATCTTTCCTCCTTTGGATAAATGTGCTTCATAGCCTTGAGCAGCATCTTCAACTACTGCAGCATTGAAGTGATTGTAGTGTTCGGCGATAAATTTTCGCAAGAATCCTTTTTGATCATTCATGGGCTGGAATTTGAGGAAGCAGTGTATAAGTGAGCATTTTGTAGACCAGTTTGGCAGCAAGAAAATCACTGGGCTTGCTCTTGTCATGTGCAGCCAATTCAACCACGTCGAATCCAACGATATTGAATTTGGAACATGCTAGGCGAATTAATCTAGTTACTTGGAACCAATCCAGTCCGCCTGGCTCGGGTGTACCTGTGTCCGGAACGAAAGCAGGATCAAATGCATCGAGGTCAACGGTGATGTACATGGGTGTTTTTGAGTCGCCGCATGCCGCCATTACTTCCCCCATCCAGACGTCATCGGCGGCGGAATGACAATGGTCTCCACTAAAAAAACTTCCCGGTTGAATGAATTCTTTTTCCGAGATGTCCATGCTTCTGATGCCAACCTGCACGAGGCGACAGTTTCGGGATGCCCAATGAACCGCACACGCATGATTGAATTCAGAACCGTGAAAACTTGGTCGCAAGTCGGCGTGTGCGTCGATATGCAATACCACCAAGTCGGGATGTTTTTCTGCACAGGCCTGAATGGCACCGATGCTGATTGAGTGCTCGCCCCCCAGGAGTACGGGTATTTTTTGAGCATCGAGCACGGATGTGACCGCCTTTTTGACCGCTCGTGTCATCGCCTCGGGGCTCCTGTTTTCCGTCACGGCTTCGCACACATGAATGCCTTCATAGACCACTTCTGTTCCCGTCTCGATATCATACAACTCCATGTTGTCCGTGGCATCGAGCAGCGCGGAGGGACCTGCATCCGCGCCTTTCCCCCAGGTGCTTGTACCGTCGTACGGGACAGGAATAATTCCGACTTTGGCCCTTTCCCAGAGGCCCCATTCTGGTTCAACACCGGCGTAAACGCGATTCATGATGTTCAATTCTTTTGAAATACTTAAAACCGACCTCATCGGCGACTAACCTGTGTGACTGCTTCTGAAAATGAAATACGCTCTTCATCAGATGAGGGCGCTGAACGAGCTGGAGGAGCTGAAGGCGTTGCATACCCCAATAAGTTGAGCACCTGAGCCGCGCTTTGTGAGTCGCTAAACACTTGATAGGTCAGCTCATCTTTTTCGTTTCGATCAATCAAAACGTGCTTTAATCCCGGAATCAAGCAATGATGAACCCCTCCGTGACCACTGATGTTATCTTGGTAGGCTCCGGTATTGAAAAATCCGATGTATAACGGTTTTTCAGCATCAAACTTCGGGAGATAAATGGCGTTCAGGTGTTGTTCGGAATTGTAGTAATCATCGCTATCGCACGTCAATCCGCCCAAGAACACGCGTTCGTAAGAATCTTCCCAACGATTCAACGGCAGCATCAAAAACCTTTTGTTGATGGCCCAGGAATCCGGCAACGTGGTCATGAATGAGGAATCGATGAGGTTCCATTTTTCACGATCATTCTGTCTTTTCTGATGTATGACTTTGAAAATCGTAGCCCCCGCCTCGGCCACGGTAAACGAGCCAAATTCGGTGTAAATGTCCGGTGGTTCAATGCCGAACTCTTCGCATGACACCTTGATTTGCTCCAAAATGGCTTCAATCATATAGGCGTAATCGTATTCGAATGCCAAGGAGTTTTTGGTTGGCAATCCGCCACCGATGTTCAAGGCTGATAAACTCGGACAAATACGCTTGAGCTCGATGTACACGCCCATCGCTTTCCGAAGTTCATTCCAGTAATAGGCGGTATCTCGAATGCCTGTGTTACAGAAAAAATGCAGCATCTTCAATTCGACGTTCGGATCCCCGACCATTTTACTTTCGCAAAATGTCTTGATGCGCTGGTATCCAATTCCCAATCGGGAAGTGTAGAATGCGAATTTGGGCTCTTCCTCGGTAGCAATCCTGAGCCCAACAGGTGTAGGAGCGTTCAAGCGGGAGGTTAGCCGAAAATATTCGTCTTCGTTGTCAATAACCGGAAGCAATTGGTTGAACCCCAGTTCCTTCAGACGAACAATTCGATCGATGTACTCGTCTGTTTTGAATCCATTACAAATCACCGTTGCATCATTATCAAGGACCCCTGTTTGGAGCAACGATTCAACGATATCGAGATCAAAAGCAGAGGATGTTTCGAGGTGAGCGCCGTTCTTTATCACTTCCTCTGTTACGTGCCTGAAATGCGAGCTCTTGGTTACATAACAATAGTGGTAGGCTCCCGGGTAGTCCAGTTTTTTAATGGCTTCACGAAACCAGCCATGAGCCAGCCGAATGTTTTCGCCAATTTTAGGTAGATAAGTGATTCGCAGTGGAGAACCGAATTGTTCCACCAAATCCATCATGGGAATTCCGTGGAATGAAAGTTGGTTCTGCTGAAGGTTAAACTCGTTTTGTGGCCATTCAAATGTTTGGTCCACCAAATCAATGTATTGCAATTTCATCGCGCATGAAGTTGAAAGGTTGAAGTCAGATATAGCTGAATCCGCATATTCACATGGAATCACGGATTGACCTGGGACCTTTCTATCAAATGCGGTAGGCAAAAGCACATCCTGAGCGCTTCGAAATGATGCGCAATCTTTTCGCTAAACTCTGAGCGTAAGAGATTTGGATGTGCAGAATAAACATTTTATATCACCGAAATCAAGTGCAATGATAATTAAATCTACGCTAGTCAGTAAATTTTTTGTTCGCAAAATTCAGGCCCACTTTGACGTGCCTATGTCCAAGCCATTTACGGGGAAACTGGCCAAGTAAGTGGTGGAATAGCTGACGCTCAGTATAATATCGAATCTTTTGGCCGTCTTTACAACTGGAATGCGGTCAATGATCCTCGGTACCTTTGCCCGAGCAACTGGCACATTCCAAGCAGGGATGATTGGCTCAATCTTCTCGGAGCGCCAAATGATGACTTTGAAGGAGATTTTTTTTATTCGGTCGGTTATCATCTAAAAAGCTCGCCAAGCGATATACCACCTTGGAATGGTATGAATAGCGCAGGTTTTTCAGGATTACCAGGCGGCAAGAGAAACTATAATGGAATGTTCGATTGGGGTGATGAGCATGGGGTTTATTGGAGTTCGACACCCAACACCTCAAATGATTTGTCTGCATGGAGACTACTGCTTTCCGATTCCGATGGTGATCTCTCCGCAGCATCATTGTTCTTAGTTAACAAACGTAATGGACTATCCGTCCGCTGTACCATGGATTAACGCCTCACAGAAGTATACCCCAATGCTAATGTCACAAATGAATGACTAGGCGTAGTTCAAAACAGCAATTTTGGAGTACTTCTGTACCCCATTTGCACCTCAAATTGCCAATGCACTGAAAATCAACACCAATCACTTTCTGTATCGGAAAGTAACGATTCAAATCAACCCAAGGAATCTTTTACGATTTTCTGGCACGGCCATGATGTAATTGGCTCAAGCGATTCCTTAAAGGTTCAAAAGTCCGTTCAGGATCATACTTCGCCATTGGAACGACGGATTCTTCACTTCACCCCGCTCCACCCCGCTTTGCGGGGGTCGCGCGCTGAAAACAAGAATTTAAAAACCAAAGAACCAAAGGGTCAAAGAATCAACCCCATCCCACAAGCCACCCCTATTCATCCCGAACGCAACGAACTGAAAAACCGCTTCGTAGGTAGCTGTTGTACCGAAGGACTTCAGTGTTACCACCAAGCAGAAGACGGAACCAAGCGTCTGTACCGTAGGCCGAAGCCGACCAGAAACAACCGGAGTAGCCTCCATTGTTGAAGCCCCCATTGAGGTTCCGGTAGCCACCAGCCAAACCTGAAAAACCGCTCGTGTTTGTACCATCCCAAGCTGGATTATCTGAAGGTGATGATTTTATCTGTGTTCCCGCAATTGACGAGCCTCCCAAGAAATCTGTTAGTTCGGTGTACTCTCCATCCGTCGGCACGTGCCAACCGCTTGGACACAAGCCGCGTGCGTCATCCACGGCGTACCAATTGTACAGACGGCCGTAATCAGCCAAGTTCGAGGCATCGTTGCTATAGATGGCTTGTGCGCCAAGGTTGGTGTCGTCAGCATTTTCCCACTCACTATTGCTCAACTCCCCCGGAATCGCATCGCCGTTGGCGTAATGCTCCGTGCGGAGGTTCTCTGCAAACCAGCATTGGTCACCGATCGCCACGAGGTCATACGTGTAGCCGTCGAAAACTACATCAAATGATATGACCACACCGGTCCCATCAGTTTCTCCAGAACACTCCTCACAGGCCGTGGCGTAAGTGCAGTCGGCGGCAGCGGTGGCAGCTGCATTGTAGTTGCAAGCAGCTGCATCCTGGCAACCTGGGATTTCATCCCAATCGCACACTCCATCATCATCTGCGTCACCATCGATTACTGTGCCCGTACCGTCAGAAGAATTGCCTGTGCAAACATCACACTCTGCTGCAAACAGGCATGGGAATAGCTCCTCGTCTGAATCAGTGGCGGCGGCATTGTAATTGCAAGCTGAGCCGTCTTGGCAACCGACCACCTCATCCCAATCGCACACGCCATCATCATCAGCATCGTTATCAATGACCGTGCCCGTGCCATCGGTCTCGCCCGAACACTCCGCACAGGTTTCAGTGGCATAGGTGCATACAGCAGCGTCCGTTGCAGCAGCGTTGTAATTGCAAGCTGAGCCGTCTTGGCAACCGACCACCTCATCCCAATCGCACACCTCATCATCATCGGAGTCATTGTCAATGACGACTCCTGTTCCATCCGTCTCACCTGAACACTCCGCACATGTTTCAGTGGCATAGGTGCATGCACCGGCATCTGTTGCAAAGACATTGTAATTGCATGCTGAGCCGTCCTGACAACCTACCAGCTCATCCTCATCACAGACGCCATCGTCATCAGCATCGTTATCTACGACAGTGCCGGTACCATCTGTCTCGCCTGAGCAGGAATCACAGCCCGAAGCGTATAGGCAGCTTCCGTCGTCGACTGTTACAATCGTACTGTAATTGCACGCCGCCTCATCTTGACAACCGACGCATGTGTAGTCGCAACTGCCGTCATCAACAGTAATCGTTGGGTTATAGTTACAGGCTGTCGAATCCGTGCAACCCGGACACGTTCCAAACTCGCATGAAGCGTTGTCTGCAATCGTGGCTTCTGGATCATAGTTGCAAGCGAATTCGTACATGCAGCCTGCACAAGACTCGTAATCGCAGTCCGTCTCATTTTCGATGGTAAAGGCTGGGTCATAATTGCAAGCGATTTCATCCATGCAACCAGCGCAAGTTTCATATTCACACGTGCCATCGTCATCGGTAGCATCCAGAATGTAATTGCACGCCGCACCATCGGTACAACCTAATATTTCAATCTCAGTGCAAATGCCATCTCCATCCGCGTCATTCAAACAGTCCCCTTCACAATCGACATAATCAATTCCGTAAAAATCTATCGGATACGTGCACGTCCCATCTTCCTGTATCGCCTCTGAATCGTAATTGCAGGCTTCGGAGTCAGTGCAGCCAGGGCAGTAAAAGTAGCACGTTCCATCGTCAACTGTGGATTCAGGATTATAGTTACACGCGACAGCTATGATACAACCGGGAATCTGACAACTTCCGTCATCTTCCGTAGCTAGTGGATCGTAATTATCGGCCGTATCGATTGTGCAACCCAAAATTTCTACTTCGTCACAAATTCCATCGCCATCTGCGTCATTTAGGCAAGCACCTCCGCAATCAACATAATCCACTCCCCAGACATCAATTGGATAGATGCACGATCCGTCTTCTTCGCAGACATTCTCGTCATAATTGCACGCTTCAGAATCAGTACAACCCGTAATCTCTATCCAATCGCAACCACCGGTACCATCAGTCCACTCATCTCCACAGGCATACCAGCAAAAACAGCCTTCAAAAATGTATTCCCCGTACAAACATGAACCATCATCGAAGACGGCTTCAGAATTAAAATTGCATGCTGACACATCCGTACATCCCCATACCGCATACTCGCAACTGCCATCGTCAGCTTCAGCCGATGGATTAAAGTTCACCGCTTCATCATCCGTGCAGCCTTCAATCAGTGGACAGACGTCCGAATAAGCGCTGAGTAAAATGAGCAAGTCACTTACCGCCACCTGCCCGTCATCATTCAAGTCTGCTGGGCAATTATTTGAAGGCAAACATAGACTCACCGACGCGTCCCAATACGTTCCAGGCCCACAATCATTTTGCGCATTGGCATTCAACACCATCGCAAAGGCAAACAATATGGTAAGTAGCTTCTTCATTATTCAGTGTCTTTGAGGCAGCGGACGGAGAAGCCCCAATTTTGAGGGTAAGTGTATCGCTCAACAGTCGTGCTAGCATCCAAATCTCTGAGCCATGCGCTTTCGAAATATTCCGAAGAAGTCCAAAGAAAACAGTCCACATACCCATAGATAAAATAACTTGTGTTTCCATGGCGCAATCCTCCAGGCAATGCCGAAAAACCACTAGAATTAGAACCATCCCAATTCGGAACGTCATTCACGCTCGATTTCATCTGAGTACCTTGGTCGGTTCCTCGCTCGCCTGTAGAATCCGCTTCAGATCCACTCATTCCCAATTCCATTTCAAGAGTCATGAACTCCCCATCTGTGGGTACATGCCAACCCGTCGGACATAAGCCTCGCGCGTCATCCACCGCGTACCAATTGTACAGGCGGCCGTAATCAGCAAGGTTGGACTCGTCGTTGTTGTAAATGGCTTGTGCCCCTTCCGTTGTGCTGCTCCACTCACCATCGCTCAAACCCCCAGGAATCGCATCGCCGTTGGCGTAGTGCTCCGTGCGGAGGTTTTCGGCAAACCAGCATTGGTCGCCAATCTGCACCGTAGCGTAATCGTAGCCGTGGTAATTAACTGGATCGCCGCACGTCAATTCCATGGAGTTCGTGCCATTTGAACTTTCACATGCTGCCCCAAATGCTGCCAACAACTCCATCAAGTCTGTGACACCGGTTAAGCCGTCTTCGTCAATGTCACTTGGACACAAATCAAGTGGCAAGCACAAGCCAAAGGAATCATTCCATATGGTCCCTTCTCCACAAAGAGCACCGGAGGAAATTGCATCATTTAGCTCAATGAGCTCGATGATGTCACAAATTCCGTTGTCATTGAAATCGGAAAGGCAATCACCATTGCAGTCATAACCAGTCTCGGGCTGCCCCCCTTCACAATCACAATCTCCGTCTGGAATGTCTGTGCAGCCGCAATCATAGATTTGACCGGGGCCATTGCAAACGCCACAGGTATCCAATAAACCCACGCAATCATCCACGTCGTCGCAAATGCCATCTGCGTCGATGTCCGCTTCGCAAGGGCCTCCGCATTCGCCCAAAGCATCCGTGTATAAACATGAACCGTCATCTGTAGTCGCAGATAAATTGTAGTTGCACGCATCTGATTCTGTGCATCCTGGTATATCTGAGGTACTGTGGGTTACTCCCAATTCGTTGTGGGAGCCACCCAAAGCGTCACGCCATTGGATGTTCCAATTGCACGTCACATGACCGGGGTTCCCTCCGGTATCGTCCGCAGCTGTAAACTGCCCCAAGAGCACCATGCCGTCATCGCCCGCATACGCGAGCGGGTTCAAACCCGGAGTGATGTACCAACTTCCGCCAACAGCACCTTCACCTAAAATGAAGCCATTGCCGTTGTTGAACTCGGTAAACGCACCCGACATCCCAATTGCAGTGATGGTCTCATCTTGACTCGTCTCCGAACCGATGGTGAACCAGCTGTCGTGCGTGATATCAGGAAAATATTCGGGTAAAATATCCCAGATTTCGGATGCCAGGTTCGGTGATCCCCCGTTGAACAGCCCCTCCTCCTGCCACTGGTAAAATGACGTGGTTACACCCAATTCAAGGGTAACGGGGTTGTTTTCCAATGTGCCTACAGAGTAGACAGCAACACATTCATCGGTAGCAGAGCCGAATTCCGCATAGATGCGGTACGTGGTGCCAAATTCAGAGGTGGCATGAATTTCTGATGTAAGCCCGAGAAATTGAGCGTTTCCCGAGAAAGAAAAGAACATTAATAGGCACAATGTGAGGTATCGCATCACAATCAATTTGGTTTACTAATATAACCAAATCAGTGCCAAGCACATAGAAAGTGCGGGCACGCCTAGCGATGAGAGGAAGAGTTCAACTCGGACAATTCAGTGGGTAAGGCTAGAACGCTGGGCTTTAAGTCAGAAAAAGCCTTCAGTTTTGTCTATTACATCTAACCTGGCTATTCCTGAGCCTTTTTCGCAGCTCTCTTTGCAGCACGAGCATCACGCTTTGACCACCATTCTCGAAGCTTGGAGTCCAACTCTTCAGCTGTAGATGATTCATTCAATAGCTTATCAAACGATTTCTTAGGAATTGAAAATCCTTTGGCTTGCTTGTGCTCCCAAGGCAGCGGCTTATCTAAAGAATACAGAACGACATCAATCTCTTTATCTATGGGGTCAATCCTTCTGACCCTAGCCTCCAACCTATTCTCTCTACCGGCTTGAGCTAGTTTTCCTGACAGTGTTTTCCAGATGGTGTGTTGGCCATCTTCAGAATGATCGAAAGCATAATTGTAAGCGTGATCTTCTATCTGCACTTTCTTGCCGTAGCCCCAGTAGCTATTGATGTGAATTTTCTCTCCTACCTCGAGCTTATTCTCTGCCTTTTCAAGTCTGCTGAACTTTACGTTCTCGATAAACCAGTTGTCCTTTGCCTCAATTTTTGAAGGCCACCATTCCATCCCGCTTACATCGAATTTCTCAAGGTATGGTAAGATGTTCTCGTCCTTCAAATAATAGCGAATGTCACCAAGGTCTCTTTCGCTCGGGGAGGCAGCTTTGGAATGATTCCCGTTCTTGAGCACATAGAAAATGAATGCGCCGAGGACTAATAGAGTTCCAATGGTCATACCTCGAAATTTATAACAGCCACAAAATAATTATTGCGAAATCGAATGGCCGCTTCAACCAACTAGCCAGCAGCATCTGTAGCCGCTTCCTTCAAGGCTTTAGCAGATTTCACTGTCTCAACAATCGTTACAATTCCTGATACGACGAGGATAGCGCCACCGATAACGGGTTGACCAATCAAGACAGCAACGGTAGAGCCCACACCCCCACCAAGACTCCAGCCCAATGCATTTAGCTTGTGTTGTCCCGCTCTCCACAAAGCAGGACGTTGATTGAACTCGCGCTGCTTATCGGTGAGGTAGGCTTCGTCTGGTGTGTAATTAATCTCAGGGCCTTGCATCCTTTTGAAAGACACCTGAGCATCTTGTCCATATTCATCTCGTGCGAATTCCGTAATTCTCTCGATCAAGTCTTCGTCGGGAACGTTAATCAGGGTTACTTGAACAAGGGGATTTGGCTCTGCCTCTTCAATCATGATGAAGCCCAGGGTATTTGCACGCCCTCGACTCTTTTCATAGAGCGTTTGGTTTTCAATAACGAAGGTTTGGGCGCTCAAACTAAACACAGCCGAACAGGCCACCAATAGAGCAAGGTATTTCATTGAAATTGAGTTTTCTCCCAAAGCTAATCAGAGTTGAAGAGGAATATCAGAGTTGATTGCAATCGGTAAAATTCACATGGTCCTACAGATCCTCAATCTATGTTTAAATAGCATGGAATAACATGGGAAGCCCCTTCGATTTGGAAGATGGAATACCATAAATTCCATTTTAAATAACAGTAAAATACAGGGGAATTGGGTCTGAATAGACCTGGACAATCAAGTGCGAATTGAGGTGTGGTCAATTACCCGTATCAAGCAACAATTGAATTATTCGTATTTTAGAAATTCACTTGATTGCCATGAAACACTTGCTCACCTTGCTTGCGATGCTTTTCTCGCTTGCCTCATTCGCTCAGTCTAACATCTACAACCCTGACTCGGATGACGATGGGTTGATCACTTCAGAAGACCTACTAATCTTCTTGAGCAGCTTCGGGACTAATTTTTCACCGAATCCATGTAACTGTGGCTGCTATGCAAACCCCTACTTCACAGAATATCCAATAGGTGACACGATAAGTGCATATGAGGCTGCGACAAATATTTTCATTGAGCAGCCTGACTCACTAAAATTTGATTTTGTTGTAGCGCCTTATGGTACAGGATCCATGCCTTTCAACAACTCGGACACGTTATTCTACGATACGCTTACATTCACTCAGACCTATCCTTTTAATTATTTAGATAATGATGGAGCTTCGGCTCCGTACAGTAATGCCACTGAAAATTATTCAGGTTATGGCAGCGGCGTAGCATTCATGCAGTATCGTTATCAGGCCGACGGGACTAATGACGGCAGTTATTTCTATTATCAGATTTCGACCGATGCTGTTCATGGTGGTGTGGATATTGTAGATTCGGATTACCCTTTTCATATCGAAGGAGCATCGATCTGTCCTAACATGTTGAATGACGAATTATGGCTCATCGACGAAGATGTTGAGTTTTTTCAGATTGAAGATGGTGTTTACATAAACGTATTTGAGTTGGCCTCAAGCCATATCCCGATTGAACCGAGCGAAGAGTATCCCACGACTTGGTTTATTCACTATCCACTTAACTGGGTTGTGATAACGGAAATCTTCAACGATCCTTCGGAATAATGAAGCATTTACTTACCGCAATCGCGTGCTGCTTGGCAGTGGCTGGAAGTGCGCAGACGCCTTACAATCCTGATAGCGATGGTAACAACCTCATGGGTGCGGAGGACTTGATGAGCTTACTGTCTCTTTATGGCGGAGAATTTTACCCAAATAATGCGCCAGTTTTTCAGACTTGCAATGATGAATATACTGATACTTGCTTCGTCGATGAGGCGACTGATGTCGTTTTTCTTGATGGTGCTGATTTTATTTTTCTACCTGAAGATTCATCATTCAAGAAAATTACATTCATGCCGTATGAATTTATTCCTTACGAGGTCAATCTCCTTATGCCGATTGTTTGGCTTACTTCTTCCGACAGCATTTTGTGGGTAACGTATTGGGCACACGCTGGAAGTATTCTGCGCTCTCCCACTAACAGGTGGTATGCTCAATAGCCAAATCGCGAAGAAAAAACGCGATTATTTGACCATGGTTACTACGGCGATGCTGTAGTGATTGCTGGCGGTTTTCAAAGTGGGCTACCCGTTACTCGTGGTTATTGTGGTTGTCTATCATTTAAGGTCCAAACAATTTCTTGTCTTAGCCCTGGATCAGATGAAAATATGAACTCAGATTGTGGTAGTTGCTTCCGGTTAGATTGCTTGAAGGTGCAGCCAATCAAAGCCAATCACCGGAGAATAAGATGCAAACTTCCGTCTTGTCCGTCGCCACCTGGAGACATGGCGTAAGGAGGAGTATTCGAACATCCACCACCTTGACCACCATTGGAATGAAATTCTCCGCTGAAGTCAATTTGATTCGCACATAACACTGCATTTCCTCCGCCACCGCCACCGGATGCATTGTAACCAAATTGTTCCTGCCAACACCCTTGACCATTTCCACCATTCAACCACAAATGACCCGAAACATCGATCTCGGAGGCAAAAACATACAAGCCACCTGCACCTTGCCCACCTGCTCTCCCAGAACAAGAAAACGATGGATGCCATGAATAGGATGCTCCGCCATCGCCACCGTGTAAATAAGGAAACACCTGCAGAGCACCTTCGAAGTTGTCAAGCGAGCCATTCGTTTGTCCACCCAGACCATCAATGTTAAAAAGGAC
>Ga0206131_10003601_pt1 | contig 17677 bp, 17 predicted proteins | sample Helgoland_Spring_FD_148636 | JGI IMG/M metagenome (GOLD analysis project Ga0206131, IMG submission 148636) | Pelagic subsurface seawater microbial communities from Kabeltonne, Helgoland, North Sea - Helgoland_Spring_Bloom_20160517_1 | ecosystem: Environmental > Aquatic > Marine > Epipelagic ...
ATTTATGCGCAAATAAAGAATTATTCAAAGGCGCAGGAGCTGTGGCATATATTCATTTATACAACTTTTTGAAAACAAAAAATCCAAAAATTGAAATAGAGTCATTTCCATCATCCGATGATTTTTTCCAAAAACAAAACATGTTAAGTACTCCTGGAAACGATAGTGAGACTATGTATTATGTTATGGTGAATGAAAATGATCCTCCTCCTTTATTCTATAATGAACCACAAATTAGATTTGGCGGTAATAAAAAAAATTCTAATTCTAATTTATTTAAAAACATATTTTCTGTAAAACAACACAATACTTCATTCATGTTAGGTGGTGGTGGAAGTGCAGAAGTACCAGCCGAAATCAATATTGTTGATGAAGATGGAAATACACCACTATTGATTGCATGTAGTGATGACGACTTAGATAAAATGAAGGAATTAATTGCGAAAGGTGCGATGATGACAGATGAAAATGGAATGAATATTAAAAATAATAACGGCATGGACTTATTGCATATTGCGTGTGAGAATAATAATATAGCCATTGTAGATTATTTATGTAATGTAATTAGTTATTCCATGGAATCAGATAATGAGGGTGAAAGACCGTTACACGTTGCTTCTTACTATGGGTCGAACGACCTTGTGAAGGTTCTTATAGGTGATTATGAAGGTGCTATGTGGAATATATTAGATGAATATACACAAGAAAATCGTATTCATTGGACACCTCTACACATGGCTATTATTGCTAATAATGTTGAGGTTGCCTTGACAATTATAAGTTACATAAAAACTTTTTATTCCTTATTAAATATAACAGATATTAATGGTTATACATGCTTAAATCTTGCATGTAAAAACGGGTTATCAGATGTTGTGCGAGAGCTAATTTTAATTGGTGCTGATGTGCATATTTGCGGTTGTAATAATGATAATCCTATTTTGAATAGTGTTAAGAATCAAGATTATGAAATTGTAGAATTATTGCTTTCTAAAGGTGCAGATGCAAATAGCACAAATGGACATAGAGAAACACCATTACAGATTGCATTAAAGAACAAAGATAAAAAAATGAAAGAGTTATTATTACAATATGGTGCAATTATTGAAGGTGTAGAACATTATATTTATTCACCAAATCCATGTTCTACAAAATACCCATATTTTATAGACAGTAATTACTTTGATGAGTTAGATGAATATAAATATAAAGAATTATACAAGAACGTTCCTAGTGATTTTAAAAAAACATGTAATTATGATGAAATGTTTGATATTGAAATGCCTAATTATCATTTAGAAAAAGAAGAATCTATATATGTGTTAAAATATGCTAATGTTCCTGCGTCATTTATGCGAATACAGAAAATCATAACAGAAAAAGAGGAAACAAAAATAATTATTAAAGCATTTTGCACAAGCAATACTATTTTTCAAGGTGTAGGTTCATTAGCTTATAGACATTTGTATAACTTTTTGAAAACAAAATTAATAACAGTTCAGCTATATTCAAGTAAAGAAGGACTGAAATTTTATCCTAAGCTAAATATGAAATTGATAGAAGATGGTGGGGATGACATTTTTAAATCAGTGATTGGGGTTGATAATCCAAATCCAATGCCACCAGAATATCCTAAGCTATTAGGCGGTAAAACAAAGAATAAAAAATCTAGTAAAAGGAAAACCAGGAAATCAAAAAAATAAATATATCACAACTAAATTAATGCTCTCAGAAATGTGTGTATAATAATTCATTATCCAATTCTGGAATAGTGCCTTGGTCATATTTTGTAAAACAATTCACCTCTGATATTTTCAAATTTCTTTTTTCCTTTGGATTTATTTCCTTTTTATAATTGGATACTCGTAATGTATACGACATATGTACATTATATTCATCTATTTTTGAAATTATTAAATTTAAAAATAGTCCCTTATAAGATGTAATATAATACTCAATAATTACACTGGGTTTTTTCTCCAATAATTTACTCATAACTTGTAACAATCTAAACTTTATATCTAGATATTGATTTTTTTTGTCTTTTTTTATAGTCGTTAAACAACTATTTGCTAATAACCCCAATTCATTCTCACCAAATGGACAATCCACATTGGGTTTTAAATGAATATATTTCAATAAATAATGACATATACAATCGGCTACTCTTCTTATTGGTGATGTAAAATGACAATATTCTGGCATTCCTACCAAATCATGACTTTCAGCATTAGATAAATAATCCGCCTTGATTCCATTTGTAATAATTTCTTTGATCATATCTTCTGGTGATATATCAGAATATAGATTCCGTAACCATTCATTCGCATGACAAGTTCTAAAAATTCCCATATTCAGATTTATTTTCAAATATTCCCCTACAAATGAATTTGCGAAAATAGCAAACTCTGCGATCATTTGTTTCATTTTCTTCTCTTCTTCGCTATCAACATACAAGTAAATATTATGTTCATTATACTTTACATAGGCCATTGACAATTCATTCAATTTAACGCCTTTTGTTTTTTCCGCCCTTATTTCTTTTAATTTATCTGCGATTAATAATCCTATTTTAATTTCTTCCAAGTCACTGTTAGATGCTGTATAATAAGTAAATGCGTTCTCTTTCTTTACTTTCAATTCTGTGTATAACAGCTTGATTGAATTCACAGGCATGTATGTATTCTTATCTATTTCAGTCAATATTGTTATTGCTTTTTTCCAATCTCCTTTTGAATTTTCCATTAAACTAGACAATTCCAATATTTCTTTTGGCATCATATGTATGGGAGGTCTATTTGACAAATATTTTGTAGTAGTCCGTCTTTTTATATCTTCCCACAATGGTGAATGTATGTCTATATACTCCGTTGGGTCGGCAATATGAATAGCTAAATATAATTTTCCATCTTCTTTATAAACACTAAATGCGTCATCGGCGTCTAAACAACCATCGGGGTCTATACTATACGTATTCCTATTACAGAAATTTGTCCGTTCTTTTATTTGAAATTTATGAGGTAAATGTATATGATCAGTCAGTGATTTATCATGTATGGCATCTCGTTTTGAACCATATACAGGCTCAATTATTTTCGTGTAATTATCTTCAAATATATTTTGCATGTTTGATATAAAGTATTATATGACATGATTAAATATTTTCAATTTTATATAAACTGAAAATATTGCATAATTTAACGCTGTAGTATAATATTAGGATCAACTCTTATACGGTACCATTTATTACCATCACTCCACAAAAGTGTATTATTTCTATCACTAAATGTGGCTTCTATTATTTTATTTCCTCTATGCCCTTTTTTCTTGCTAAAATTCACAATAAGTCTTTTGTCTTGTTTTGTATAATGAACTACCCATATTTCTTTATTAGAATCTGCACTTCTTATTGTTTTCGTATTATTATCAATAATGCGCAACGCGCCTGTGTGCTGCGGATCAAACCAATATGACTTCATATATAATTATAAATGTATAATTATATAATTAATTAACAATTATGATTCTTACATCATTCTTGGGAATCCAACTAGATTGGCACCAATACCGAATCCGGCACCACCACGAGCGCTTGATGCAATAGATGGTACAAACACGTCTAATACGGAGAATGTGGCAGCAGCCATCAAACCAATGACTACGATTTCCTCAATATTAAGTGCCTTTTTTGGAATAGCATATGCGGCGATGGCTACCATAACACCTTCAACGATGTATTTGATGGCTCTCTTCAAAAGTTCACTAAAGTCAAAACCAGACATTATATATATTACAAATAAAATATTATGATTCAATTATTATTAATCTCTTTAAAATCTATATAAACATTCTCTCATAAATATTCATATTATGTCTAGTTTTGAAAGAAAAATGGAAAATGGCGAACCAAACCCTAAATATATTGATCTTTGTGATGAAGACCCTTCTATTGCAGGACAAAAATTCGCCTGTTTATCCTTCGTTTCACCTGAGAATATCTTGAAACAAAGAACTCATTTTATCTTTGAACAATTCATCAAAGAATGGGATTTTACTAAATCTATTTCTAAAACAGTGGAATTTCTAAACTTCATCTGTTATAAATACAAAATCAAGAGCGATGATTTAATGAATGATTTCCAAGAATACGTCAAAGAAGAAAAGGAAAACTTAAAGTCATACACTATTGAAGACGATTATAAAACCTTCATGGACCAAAATGAAGATAAATTGAATGACGAATTTAATAAGCAATATAAGTTTCAAACTTCTGTTAGAGGACTTAAAGTTAGAGGAGTATTCCCAACTCAAGATGAAGCAGAGATGAAATGTAAGAAGTTAAGAGAGACTGACCCAAATCATGATATTTTTGTAGGGCCAATTGGTATGTGGATTCCATGGGAACCTGATGCTTATAAGACTGGACGAATTGAGTTTATGGAAGAAGAACTAAACCAGCTCCATCACGAAAAGGTTAAGAATGAGGTTAAGGCTAAAGAAGAATTTGATAATCGCGTTAAAGATGCTAAGCGCAAAGCCATTGAAGAAAATGTTAAAAAGGCAAGGGAGACTGGAAACGTATTAACACAAAGAATTGATGAAAATGATCAGCTTATTGGTGTTAGTGAAACTGTAAACTTTGATGAACGTGAAGCAGTCACTAGTGAAGAGGCACAGAAATACAATGAAGAGTTGAAAGCTAGACTAATGAAATAAATTCAAATAATAATTTTGTATTAATTTACTATACAACATTATTATATACATATGGAAATTAATAATATTTTCACGCATTTAGTCCAAGAGTTTTGTAAAGAACATATTGGTAGTGTGATATTTATCATTATTATGAGTGTTTCATTAGGACTTATACAAACAAATGGTATTAGCGAATTCACAGCCTTATTAATAGACCAAATTGAAGGCAATACAAATAAAATATGGCAACTATTTTATGTTTTGGCATTTTTCTTTGTTTTGTATCATATTTTCTATTATTTATTTAATTCTACACAAATCAGTCTTGTATATGAAATGAAACCATGGGCTCGGTTCAAATTAATGGATCTTATTATGCAAACCAATAACATTAACTTTAGTGAAGATAATTTTACTAAATTGAATTCTCCGATTCACCGGGTTGCCGATCTAATTTCACAAATTATTTTTGACATAATTGGTTATTTAGTGCCAAATATTATTTATCTTCTTATTATTGGTGTTTATTTCTGGTTTCTTGATCCATCATTAATGTTGATATTTTTAGGAGGAAATTCCTTGATATTATTAATTTATTATTTTTCATTTAATTATTTGTTGAATAAAAATATGGAATATGAGGACATTACCCAGAAGACGGATGGTATTATTATTGATTTATTGAATAATATGGATAAAATTATTTATAGAGGAAGAGTTCAAGAAGAATCAGAAAAATTTGAAAAGTTACAACAAGAGAACACCAAACATGGTAAAGAATATTATCTTGCTACAAATAGAATTTCACAAATTATGTCTTCTATATTGATGTGTGTTTTCCTCGTATCCATAGTGTACTTAATTAAGCTTGTAATAAATAAGAAAATCTCAAAAGTTAAATTTATTGCGTCATTTACTATATTGAATATTTTCAAGGATAAATTATGGTCTGTTTTTGAACAAATACCGGAATTTGCTGGTTATATTGGACGTATGAATATTTCGTTTCAATACTTCAAAGAAGTCAGCGAACAACTTGAATTAATATTGCAGAAACAAAAATATTCCGAGCCTAAATTACAGTATAATATTATTAAATATGAGAACCTTGATTATAGTTATTCAAATGGGAAAAAAGTATTTGATAATAAGAACATTTCTATCAATCTAAACAATAAAATTATTGGTATTACGGGACCATCTGGTAGCGGAAAGTCTACAATTATGAAATTATTATTGAGAATGTATAAATACGAAGGAAATATTTACATTGATGACGTTAATATTAAAGATATTGACCCTTTGTTTATTCGAAATCAATTTACATATGTGAATCAATCATCCAAGCTCTTTGATAAGAAAGTTATTGACAATATGTTATATGGGTGTATGGATGAGAACCAATGTAATAACTATCTAGAGAAAATCCTCAAATATCCTCAAATATCCAGATTATATAAAAACATTGACATCAATGAAAAAGATGCTGGACAGTTGGGTGAAAATTTGTCTGGCGGACAGAGACAAATTATCAATATGATTGGTGGGTTAATTAATAGTTCTCCCATTTTGATTCTTGATGAACCAACAAACGCATTAGACCCTTCGCTTAAAAACGAGGTTATTGGAATTATTAAAGATTTCAAACATGTAAAAAAGAACATTATTATTATTACACATGATAAAGACGTATTTACTATATTTGATGACGAAGTTAAACTTTAAACGATTTCATCATTTCCTCCAATTTTGTATATTCCAGTTTATATAATTCTTCTTGTATATATGTAGACCACGGTAACTGAGGTAGAGTTTGACTTAATGCATAATTAAATTGTATCTGTTCTAAGTCGGTGAATTTTTTGTTTTCTTCATAATAATCACTTAGTTCTCGTTTTTGTATCCTCTTTATAATATCTGTGATATCATCATAAATATTATCGTATTGAATCAAAATGTCATGTAAATAATGTTTATCATAAATTGATAAATCAGTTCCGAATGTTACATGTTCTCTCATTTCTAATATTTTTAATTCTTCTATAAAGGCCTTGTTACAATTCTCCATAAGCATATGGTTGATCTTCGGTGCTCGGGAAGATTCTATTTCCTCTCGCGCTTTCTTTTGGTTCTCATTTTTGATTTCATTTTTTATTTCTTCCATTAATTTCTTAGATATACATTTAGGTTGTGATGATTTATGAGAACTATACCGTGGATTTAAAAAAGTCTCATTTTCAATACAACCATCTTTATCATATGACACATATTCACGATTAACATTGTCAATCGCACGATCCGACCACGGAAATACGTGGAAATTTACTTGATTTAAACATAAGGTTCTCACATCACCAGGATGAACCTCTAATTGTTTAAAAGTCTTTGTTGTCTTAGCCTTTGTTTCCCATCCATTATATGCTTGTGTCTTTGAAGAAAAAAGAGAACCTAGCACCTCTTTCATTTTATTTAATTTCTGAATATTAGCATTATTTACAGCATATGATTTCCATTTTTTGAAAAAGCGTGTATTGAATGCAACAATTGATTTTGTTTTCACCTTTTTATCTATTTTTAGTAATTCTTGTAACTCATTTCTTAATAGGTTCTCAAAATATGTCTGTGATTCTTTAGAAAAGTATGGAAGTAACACAGAAGTCTTTGTACTTTTTTTACTTGAACTTCTTTTTTTTGTCCTCCTATGAGAACCTTTACTTTTATTATTCCTTGTTTTCATTATATTTTATATATTTAATACACATATAAAATACTATTTACCAGTTTGTTTTTTTTACATTTATATTCGTACCCTTCTTTTTACGATGATTATTCGGGTCATATGCCTCATCTTCATCATCTGAACCCAGATTCTTACTTATTTCCCAGAATTCCTTGCTTCCTAATTTGAATTGTGGATGGTTCTCCGCTTTGTACCAAAATATCTGATCTGTTAATTTATTAGACTTAGCATTGTTATTTATTACTAAACATTCATAATTTTCTGTTGTTGCATCCATAATTGAACAGAAACTCTCTAATGTTGGAAACATAGATGCGTAGTTCTCCCATATGCGTTTTCTATTTGTAAGATAAGGTTCTCTCAAAATGAAAACATAATCAATATTTGTACGTAAATTAGGAGGGATACCTAATGGATATTGCATTGTTATTATCAACATGACTTTCCAATGACGTCCATTCATAAACAATAGACGCATCATTTTATCACGAGTCCAGCTCTGGTCATATAAACAATCATCCATGATTACAAATGTCCGTGGATCAATGGATGTCTTTTTATAGGTTTCCATTTCCTTTTTTGCTTGCTTCAATACCGCTTTTTGTCTCCGCAATATGTTCTCAATTAATACTGTATTATATTCATCATGAATAAATAGTTTAGGCACATGCTCTTTATAAAATCCGTTCCCTGCTTCTGTTCCGGACATAACTGTTCCTATTGGTATATCCTGATGATAATACAATATGTCACGGACTAAATAGGATTTACCAGTATCACGTCTTCCTATTAATACAATTACTGGACCCTTATTTTCATTCGGTTTAAAGGTAATATCCCGCATATTAAATTTTTTTAATTCTAATGTCATATACTTATTACAAATATTTATAAAATTAATATTATTACGAACACTTTTATTACACCAACCGAAAAGAAAAATGAGACAAAACATAATTATTATTTGTATATTTTATAACTATGTTTCAAGTAATTTGTTAAATGTTCTTTTGTTATTTTAGTTTCTAATATTTCTTTTATTGTATTATAAATATCTTCATATGTATTTGTACTTTCCTTTTTTATATAATGTTTTAACTGACTGAAAAACTCTTCAATTACCGAAAGAAAAGAATAATATTTCAGATTTATTTTTTTAATATGTCTTTGTCTCATTTTTCTTTTCGGTCGGTGTAATTAGTTTAAACAATTTAGATTTTTTATTATTACACCCTATATGTCAGTGAAGGACAAGTTTACAATAAACTATGAAAACGTACATCAGATTGATTTACAGTGTATCAAATCACAATTCAAACCATGTAGCGACGATGAAGAATTACAATATAATCCTTTTAATATTTCTAATATACAAAATTATATTCCTACATATGACCTGTTTTTTAATATGAATCCATCTAATTATAATGAAATATCTCTTAATAAAAAACGGACCTTTATAGATTTACATCATGTATATGATGATAAAAATATAATTGAGAAAAACGTGTTTATAAAATATTCACCCCTTTTGGATCCAATTAAATATATGATTGGCAAATATGATTTAGATGATAATTCAATAAGACAATTACCGTCTATTGAAAATCAAGTATGCAATGAAAAGATTAGCAGCAAAAACAACTCATCATATGTTGATAATTTTTTTAGCTACTTATCTGGACGTATGCTACATCATTACAATCTTGTAAATTGTGTTGATTATTATGGCACATATTTATGTATTCAAGATAAATTCAAGATGAATATTACAGACGATTACGATTATTTACACGATTCTAATTTTTTTTACAATAATATTAACAAACATTGGTCTATTACCAAATTAGATATTTTACAACAATTTATGGGTAATAACTCTCGCAATAACAGGGTTAAAGTTGATATCAGTGATGAAAATATTATTTTAGAAGATGTTGAAGAGCTTGAAGAACCTCAATGTTCTCAGGAACAATGTTTCACTAATATTGAAGAAGTTTTAGACACATTTACAAGTGATTCAACTGATACTATTGAACTCGCAAATGATAATTCATCCAATGAAAGTGATAGTGATGAATGTAGCAGTGGAGAGGAAGAAGATTGTGATGATAATAGTGAAGATGATGATGATGATGATTCTGATATTGTTGAAATTCCGGATAATGTAAATATTTTCGCTTATATTAATAATTTCCCTGTTCAGATGATTTGTTTGGATAAATGCGATGGAACAATGGACTCTCTTTTTGAAGAAGAAAGTATGACTGAACAACTTGCTATTAGTGCTCTTATGCAAGTTATTATGATACTTATTATATTTCAAAAGGCCTTTCATTTCACACACAATGATCTCCATACAAACAATATTATGTATGTTAATACGGATATTGAATTTCTTTATTATGAATACAATCATAAGCGTTATAAGGTTCCAACATATGGAAAAATATACAAAATTATTGACTTTGGAAGAAGTATTTATAAATTCCAAAAACAAATATATTGTAGCGATAGTTTTGCCCCCAAAGGTGATGCTTCTACACAATATAATTGTAAACCATTCTTGAATCCAAATAAACCAATTATTGAACCAAATATGAGTTTTGATTTATGTAGGCTAGGATGCTCTATTTTTGATTTTATTCTTGAAGATATCAAACAAAAACCGACCAATTCTTTGGAAGAAGTCATCTTGAGATGGACGACGGATGATAATGGTGTCAATATTTTATATAAACAAGATGGTTCAGAGCGATATCCTGATTTTAAATTATATAAAATGATTGCCAGGAACGTACATGCACATACACCTGATAAACAATTAGAGTTTGATACATTTAAACAATTCTTAAATGATGAGTGCTCTGATAATGTAATGAATATTGACGAAATTCATGTATACGCATAAGTGGAATGATTCAAGATCACCTATTTTATAATGTAAGTAATATATTTACATTATATCAACAATTTAGTGTTCATTTGATACTATTGAAAAAATCATGGACGTTTTTACAATCAATTGCTATTTGTATTATCCTTGAATATGACATTTTTTTGTTTTCTATATTTTTTATTTTTGTTTTATATTTGCTATATTTTTGACCTACATAATAATAATTTACTATTTCCTCCAACATATTTGAATTTATATAATCCATTTTAAGCACCTTGTCAACACGTCCTGGACGTGTTATTGCAGGATCTATTATATCTAATGTGTTTGTTGTGAAAAAAACGATACTTTCATTAAGTTCTACAATACCATCTAATACAGCAAGAACATAGTCTAGTGTTATGCCATCTTCATTTTGTAAAATTTGTGCCTTCAATAATTTCTCTATATTTTCATTTATGTCTAATTTACCAGCATCTGTATATTGTGTCATTTTTTCAGCTGAATTATGGGATTCTATTGTGTCACGTTTCTTCAATACATTATTTTGATTCGCATCAAAATCCTCAAAGACAATAATCAACTCATTTTGATTGTATACTTTTTTATCAATCTTCATAGGTCTAAATAAAGCGACAAAATCACTACATGTTTTGATTTTAGACCACGATACCAATATACAATGACGTTTTGTATGTCTTATTGTGCTTTTAATTAATGACGATTTACCACAACCAGGTGGTCCATGTAACATAAAAACGCATTTAAATGGTATTCCGTATTTTTCATTTATTTCGCGTTTTTTATGGTTGGGATCTAAAAAAGGTTCCAAATATGATATTACTTGTTGTTTCTCTTCAAAGAATATATTATCAAATGATTTGTTAGTATGAAAAGGCGCTTCACTGAATTCTATTGTGAGTTTATTGTAATCATCCTTAACTGTTTTCTGAAACTCAAAAATCATTTGTTGTTCCGAATTATTATCATTTATATATTCTTCCTCTATTGATTTTAAAAATGTGTTTATTTTGTCCATTTGATTCAACCCAGGTGTAAATAATTTATAAATGTATTTTTTAATAGAGTATTTCATAATCGGTTCAGAATCGTTTTTATCATTCTTATTTGAATCATCACCCTCAAAAATCACTTCCAAATAAATATTGTTTTTATTACACAATAATATACTTTGTTTATTTCTTGGTATCAATAGAAAATCAGATGTATTCAAATCAATATACTTTACATTTTCAAAATTCAATATTTCGGTTAAGGATGATATTTTGTTTACATGATGTTTCTTTACATGATGTGTTATAGCAAAAAATTTTTCACTATATAGAGTTTTTTTTATTGGCTTCACACCACCATATCCTGTATAGAGTTTCACATGATATGGTATTATGATGTTGGTATTATAATAATCATTTGTTAAAAAATCCTGGATTTTATTTTCTATGTTTTCAATAATCACTCTTGGTGTTAGTTTATATACACCGTATGTGCATATAAATATCCATAAAATTGGATTATTATATAATGACGGTTCCTTCATTATTTGTGTTAAAAATGACGCTTCTAATAAATACCACAAATTCATTAAATTTATATATAACTTCGTCTTTGTATTTTTTTTGTTATATAATTTCACGCTTTCGCTCCCCCTCCTTCTTCTACAGTTTCATTATTCTACGCGCTTTCCCTCCCCTCTCCCCTCCTTCTTCCACAGTTTCATTATTCTACGCGCTTTCCCTCCCCTCTCCCCCTCCTTCTTCTACAGTTTCATTATTCATGTATTCATTATGTGAATTTAAAATTCAATGCATTGTATATTATAAAATCATTCATATATGTATGATTATGTGTTTTTCAGTCTAAAAGTGAAAAGTGTGATATTTTTATTGTAGAAAGTATTCTGAATTTTTTGAAAATGGACAATTTTAAAATGTCCAATTTTTTTTTCTATAGAAATACTTTTTTTCGAGTTTTTTGTCAGAAATTATAATTCCAGTTTAAAGCATAATGCTGTAAATTTGATTTTTTCATCGGAAAAGTTGTTACTGACTTTTTTTCGGGTTTTTTTTTCGGCATTTTTTTCTTTAGTCATTTTATACGAAGAATGACGAAGGAAAAAATGCCGAAAAATGCCGAAATTTTCCATTGCGAATTTTGTGACTTTTCATGCTCTAAAAAAAGCAATTATAACTTTCATATTTCCACACTGAAACATAAAATACGAACAAATACGAATGAAAAAATGCCAAAAAATGCCAAAGCATATAATTGTGAATGCGGTAAGATTTATAAGCATGCGTCGTCTCTGTGGAATCATAAAAAGAAATGTAATTTCATAGAAGAAGAACCCGAATCACAGAATCAGCTTATAATTAAAGAAGATTCCGATTATAAAACCCTCTTTTTACAAGCCATAGGCGAGATGAAAGAACAAAGACATGATTTTATAAAACAACTGCATGAACAACAAGAAGAAGCCAAACGCAAAGACGAGTTGATGATGGAAATGATAGGAAAAATTGGTAATACCACAAATAATAATAATATAAACATTAATATGTTTTTGAATGATAAATGCAAAGAAGCATTGAATTTCTCGGAATTCTTACAAAGAATACAAGTATCATATGATGACCTGGAAAATAATGAGCGGTTAGGTTTTGTAAATGGAATCACCAAGATTTTAATGGATAATCTGAATCAATTACAAGTATATGAAAGACCCATACATTGTACGGATGCTAAACGCGAAACACTCTATATAAAAGATGACGATAAATGGGAAAAAGATACATCAGAGAAAAAGCTAGAATCAGCAATCCAAGAAGTAAGCCGTAAAAGCATGACATCACTAATGGATTGGAAACATGAGAACCCAGATTACCAAGATATGGATTCCGATTTTTCAAAAAGATGTATAAATATTCAAAAACAATCAATCGCATCAAATAATAAAAAGACATATTATCCAAAAATAATACATAATATAGCCCGTAAAAATACAATCAAAAACGAGGATTTATAAACATATAGATAGGATATGTTTATAATAAATTCATCAAGGGTTTATACCAGTGAAGATTTACACCATTGAAAGATTCAAAATGTCCCATTTTGATCTTCAAGGGTTTAAAACCCAGGCTCATCTGTGAATATCTGAGACACAGATTCGCTTGGTTCTCCAAAACGAAAGATTTCAGAGATTTTGGAATCAAACTGAAAGAACAAAACTAGCGGTAACATAGCGCATACAAATACAGCAAAAGTATCACGAATAATGAGTTTCAAAGGTTTTTGTTTCTTTTCAATATATTTCATTTCAAACATTTTCGCAACAAAAAACAAAAAGCTAATGACCAGAGATAAAATTAATATTTTTTCCATTATATGAAAAATATTGATTAAAAAGAAGTTATTTAAACGAATTAACCCAGCACCTCAATTTCACCAAGAGATAATACATCGTTATTACTATTCATATCAATAATACCTAAATCATTCAGACTCAATTCATCTGTATGGATCTGAATTTTATCACTGTCATCCTCTTCTTCTTCTAATTTCCTTTGCATTGCTCGTTCATTGCTTATTTCTTCCAAAACATCAATATCCTTTGATGCAGTGATATTTTTCACATCTCCAGTCTCAGCATCCTGAACGCTATCTATATCATTAAAACTTAATCGTGTAAGAACTGGTTCTTCATCAATATTCTTGATTGTGGGTACAAACGATTCATCCATTTTCTCCTCTTTGACCTCCTCCTCTTTCTCCTCCTTTACAGTTTCAACTTCTTCTTCGGGTTTAATATCTTCAATTATCACCTCTTCTTCTTGCTCTTCACTTTCATCCATGTATGCTCGTATGATTTGTTCTGTTGGTATACTTTCACGCACTGTTGTTAAAATACATTCTTGTATAAGCTGTTCAAGCTCTCTATTATGCTTTTGTCTTATTAATGGAGACACTTTAACATCAAATAAATATACATTACTGTAACATTTACGTGCGCTATGAATGTATATTTTATGAACGAAATTATTCAAATTAGGTATTGAAATATCAATCTTCTTTTGTTTATTTCCAACGCGCACACATGTTAATACCTTTAATTGTATAACATGAACACATGAAATGAGATCTTCCAAATAATTACAACCACTGCGCTCAATAATTCGCTTGACTTCATCTTCAATTAATACTTGGTTCCATTTTGGAATACGTGACAATAGATTCTGGAATGTCATTAAATATTTTTCCATCTCTTCATTTTCACTGCACAATTTATAGGCTTCTTGGAAAATTGATTTCATACCTTCAACAACAAGTGGTGTAAAAATATTTACTAAACGAGCACACCACTCATTTCGTGATTCTTGTAAATTTGACATAACAAAGTCGTCCATTTATTTTTAAATCACATATTTTGTTAATATATTAAACGAATATATCATCGTGTATATCTAAATAATATACAACATGTAATATTTACACCCTTGAAGTTTTCCAGATTTGATTTATTCAACACCCAATTGTATGTCAATTTCATATGTATCTTCACCTCGTTTAATCATTTCTTTACGCATTTTTAGCAGAACGATTCAATTCTTTTGGTTCTTCATAATAACTGTGGGTATGATTTTAGTAATATCAACATTGTCAATTACGCTACATAGTTCATTAAAGCATTGTCTTGTTCTTGTGTAATTTTATAGGAAATAGAAGAACGGTTATTCCGCGTAATATTATGTTGTGTTTTATATTTTTCAATCCATCTATATAATGATGTCTTGCTACACCCAAAAATATCACATACTTCGTCCATACTATTTTGTGTTTCTAAATAATATTTAACCGCACTAATCTTGTAATCTTCTGTTTTATGTTTCATTCGTCGTTATATATGTTGTTCCGTTTTAAATCTTCAAGGGTGTAATCACTATAAATTAAAAGATGAAGAATATAAACATATAGACAACATTGATCCAAATATTAAAAATAAATTAGATAAAAATGCATTTGTCTCTATTATTTGAATTTACACATTGAAATTAATATATTTTTATATAAAAATATATTAATAATATAATATGAAAGAGTATTTTTGTGGATTATTGGCTTATTTCAAAAATGAAAGAAATGGTTTAAACGAATGGATTATGCATCATAAAAAATGGGGAGTTGAACATATATGGTTAATTGATAATGGGTCATGTGATGATTATGATATTAGTGATCATATAAATGAAGGATTTGTAACAGTATTTGAAGAAAAAACTATGGGTCAAATAAAGGCATATCAAAAATATTTACCAGAATTAAAACAAAAAGTAAAATGGTTAGGGATTGTTGATATGGATGAATATATGTTTTCAAAAAAAGAAGATGATCTTAAAACGATATTAAAAACGATTAATGATGATATTACGCAAATTCTTATTCAAATAAAAATTTTTTATCCGCAAACATTTCTTTCTCCAAAATCATTAATAGAAAAAAGTACTTATTATTGTGCAGGTAGTAGAGGGCATCCAAAATGTTTTTATAATTTAGATTTAGTAGATATTAATCAAGGTGATATGGTTCATGGATTGGGAAAAAAAATGCGAGAAAAAGGTACAATAGACATTGATATGAATTCAAAAAAATTATGTATAAATCATTATCAATTTGGAAGTTTTGAATATTTATATGGAATTAAAGAAGGTCGTGGAGGAGGTGTACATAAAGATAAATATAGAAAAAAGCAAAACATTGTTAATGGTCCTGAGAATTTTGATACATATTTACGTGACTGTTCTCCTGATATAATAGAAAATTGTAAATTAGTCCCACCTAAGACAGAATTATATCCAAAAACTACATGGCAAAAATTACAAAAGGAATATCCTGAAAAATTTGAATTATATAAAACATACGGTAACGAAGAAGGAATATTATCTTTGGACAAAATAAAAGAAATCAATAATTTTATGGAAACAATTAAGTAATTTTTGCTAATTATAGATATGTATATAAATATATATATATATCTATGAAATTTTTTCATACTGATTTATCCGCATGTCATGCAGGGTTAAGTCACCAAATGAGTAATTTTACACCTTTGCACATTTAAAACGCCGATTTTATCAGCATAAAAAATAATTTAAAAATGTAAAATCAACAGGCGTGCTTACTCTTACGAGGTTGTTTCTTAACGCCGATTGTCTTACTTAACCCTGTCTTTTTGTTTCCACAGGTGAAAGACGATGCTTTTGCTTCACATTGAAACTCTACTGGTCTTGTTTGATTATGTATCCAACATTCAGTTAAGTTCAGTATATTTATTGCAGAATTCTTATCCCTTGTTCTAAATACGACATTTTTGTTTTCGCAACTCACGTAGTTAGAACAAGTAAATAATCTGTATATTTCTACTCCTTTTGTATCTTTGTAATGTTTCAAATCTTTTCTACATTCACAACACTTTTGAGATGTATAAAATTCATTAATAGTTATTGTATCATACTTTTTATGAATTAGTTTCCTTAATCCTTTATTCATTGTAGGCATTGTATATTTCATTTGTGAAGAACTGCTCCAATTACCATAACCAATAAGTATATTTTCTCCAAATGTTTCTTTTATTTTATTCAAAAATGTATCATTGCTAAATTTAAACCTATATTATCTTGAATGCGTAAATCTCTCCTGAATATAAATAATCAGTTTCAAACAAATATAATATTTAAATAATATATATTTAATGAATAATTCGAATAGAAAAAGAATAGATCCAGAAGATTTAATAGTAGGTAATGAATATGATTTAGAAATAATGTATAGTAACCATTTAGACCTAGCCATTCTACAAGGCTTCGTAGGAAAAGAACGAAATATGATATATAAGAAATGTAAATGGGATCCATATGGCCATCCTCATTTGTTACTATTTTTTGACACTAAGAATTCGTCGGGATACAGATACACTACCGAGATTGAATGGAGTCCTCTAAATAAAATATATCCTAGTTATTCCAGTTACACATTGAAAGAACAGCTTAAAGATTCAAAAGAGCCTAATGCTTTATCAGCATTAGATAAAGCAACTGGTGGTGTAGAAGACTTAAATAAACATATATCGGAATTTGGTGGAGGAAAAAGAAAAAGAACAACCAGAAAACAAAAAGGCTGTAAAAAAAAGAAATCAAGAAGAAAACAAAAAGGCTGTAAAAAAAAGAAATCAAGAAGAAGTAAAAAATAAATAACTAAAAATAATATAATTAATTATTTATAAGATCACGTATATGTGTTTCACTGTCAATAAACGAGGTCATATG
>Ga0206131_10003604_pt1 | contig 17672 bp, 16 predicted proteins | sample Helgoland_Spring_FD_148636 | JGI IMG/M metagenome (GOLD analysis project Ga0206131, IMG submission 148636) | Pelagic subsurface seawater microbial communities from Kabeltonne, Helgoland, North Sea - Helgoland_Spring_Bloom_20160517_1 | ecosystem: Environmental > Aquatic > Marine > Epipelagic ...
TGCTAATAAAGATAAATCTGTAAGAGATATGGCAAAATTATATGCTTATTATAAAGATAATACTAAAAATATATATCCGTGTAAAAAATTATTGTGTAGAACTGATTGCTGTAATAAATGTAAAGCTGAGGATATATTAGAAATAGGGTATAATATTGATTTAAATAAATTTGAGTTTTTACAAGTTTATATAATAGAATTGTTATTTCGAAAAAATAATGGATATTGGCAATTATTGTTGCCTTGGATTATTGAATTATCTAAAAAATATCCAAAAATCGGTGCTTTATTATGTATAAAAACTGATGATTCAAAATCACTTTTTAATATTTACTATGAATTAAAATACAATATGAGTTTTGAATATAATAAAAATTATAGTGAAATATCTAAAATTTTAAAAGCAAAATTAGTGAAAAACGATTTATTTACTGAAATAAGAAAGACCGATGAATTTATAAAATTCATACCATTAACCATTAGTAAAATTAATAATAATTTTCCTATGAAAGATATAGAATTAAACGTCCAGAGTTTTTTTTGTTGGAACATGGAAATTAGTATGCCTTGGAACCCATGTGAAAAATGTATTGGTATTGATTTAAAAAATATAAAACAGTTAAATTCAAGTTCAAAACCTTATTTAGTTCCATTTATTATGCAAAATATTAAAGGTAAAACATATAAAAAACATATTTTAATTAAACACGAGGATATAAGAAAAGATAAATTAACAATGTGTATATCTAAATGGATTACCAATATCTGTAATGAAATATTTACTATTGATACATATAATGTATTTCCAATTAGTTTATCATATGGTTGGATAGAAATGATAGATGATTGTGAAACTCTATATAATATAAAACACATACATAATAAAAGTTTACATAACTATTTAATGGATATAAGCCCTCAAATATCAATAGAGAAACTAAGAGATAATTTTATTAAGACTTGTGTTGCTTCTTGTATTTTGTGTTATATATTGGGTGTTGGGGACAGACACACAGAAAATATATTAATAAATAAATACGGCGATTTAGTTCATATTGATTTTAGTTATTTATTAGGCGAAGATCCAAAAATAAATACTGAAATAAATATTACACCTGAAATGCTCGATATGTTAGGTGGTAAAAATTCTCCTACTTTCATAAAATTTAAAAATATATGTTCCGATGCTTACAAAAAAATACGAAGACGTTCTAACTTATGGTATACACTATTAACTTATTTGGTTTTTAGTGAGCCACCTATACCAAGATATTATAATAATATTGAATTAGTTAAAATTCATACAATTGAACGACTTATTCCGGGCGAATTAGATGAAGAAGGTAGAATACAAATAATGAAAATATTAGACAAATCATCCGAAAGCTGGATAAATCAAATATCAGAATATACACATAAAATAGCTAATCAATCGAAATCGGTAATTACTTCTGTAAAAAGCGCTGCTACTGGATTATTTAAAATGGATTTATAATATATGGCTGAGACGGAAGTATGGGAATGTGATGATTTAAGAAAAGAAATATTTTCATATTTAAGAAAAACACCAAAATTACATTGTATCCATTGTTATAAAGTTTTAATTTGGGATAAAAAAGTTAATGATTATATTATGATTTCTTGGATTCAAGATAGCCCAACAGTACCAACTTGTGTTGCTTGTTGGTACAATAACTATAATGGTCCTGGATGTGTTATAACATAATAATCTAATATAATAGTAATGGAAGGTTCGGTTGTGTTGGATATCGAAGAACAAGAAACTGAAAAAAAGGAACCTATCATAAAAGAAGGTAGAATAACAGAAAGTTTCGAAATTCAAATGGATGAAATTGATAAAGAGGTTGAAAAAAAATTAGAAGAAATATCAAAGAAAAATTGCGAACAATGTAATGATTCGAAGCGTGATGATGTAACACAGTGTCTACTAAAATTTTTCGCGTTTTCTTTGATGATGGGAATATTATATTTTATAGTTAATAATATAAGAAATAATTAATAATAAATATTATAAATTATTTAAATTTATCGTCTCATAGTAACAGGCTCGGTCGGATATGCAACAGGTGTAGCAGCAATTTTATTTTCTTCAACCAATAATTGTCTTTTTGCTTCTAACCATTCGTTTTTTTTATTCTTAAACATTTCTTCTAATCGACCTTTTTGAAATGGAGAGGCATCTATTATTTGTTTTTCTAGTTGTTTCCCTTCACTATTTAGTCGTGCTATTCTTCTATTTAATGCCCAAATATTAATTGGTCCATCCCCCTCACGCACTTCAATGCCAAGCGATGACCTACCATCTTGTATAATATTTCCTTCATTATCCATAACAACACCAAGTGGTGTGGGTTCAACTCTAGCTGGTTTTAAACAACCAACACAATATTCCTTTATAGTTTTACAGTTAGGAAAACAACCTCCCGATTGTTGGCTTTGAAGATAATTGATATAATTTTGAAGTGCTTGGATGTCATTATTTAATAATTCTCCAAAATTTCCACTTGGTTGAATTCCAGCTGCTATTCGTCCATTATAATCATTTTGATAAAGTTGTAATATTTCTAATATAGTATTGGGATTTTGTAATCCTATTATGGATACTGTTAAATTATGTAGAAAAATTTGTTCTATTGAATCATTTTCTACTTCAGCATTACCAACAGTTATATTAGGTGGTAAAACAAGAGGAGGTATATGTTGAGGGGAATTTTTTGGATTCATTTCACTGGTTCGTGGAGTTTTTGCACCACCTTTGCCTCTTTTTTTACGCGTTCTTCTTCCTCCTTTTTTCTTGCGCCGTTTTCCACCTTTATGTAAATTAATAGTTCTTCGTTTTTTACATTTAAATTTGCCTCTTTTATAACCCTTCCTTGTTATAACTGAATTAGTACAAATTCCAATAGCAATTCCTTCTTCTCTAAATTTTTGTTGAACTTTCTTAATACAACTACAGAATTTTTTAGCTATAATTTTATCTGCTTTTTTCTTTATATTTTCAGATTTTTTCGGAATAGATAACCCGTAGAATTTCAATATTTTTTTGTAATCTTTTGTTGAGAGTTTCATAAAATATATAAATTGTATATATTTTATAATGATTACCATTTATTTTTTTTCACACTAATTCTTGGTCCTTTAAGTCCCATGTTGGGGTCATATTCATCTTCTTCATCATCCGAAGCCAAATTTTTAGACATTTCCCAAAATTCTCTTGAACCCAATCTAAATTGTCCATGAGCGGATGCTTTATACCAAAAAATCTGATCTTCTAGTTTATTGGATTTTGCGTTATTACAAACTACTAAACATTCATAATTTTCTGTGCATTGGTCCATTACTTGACAGAAACTTTCAAATGTTGAAAACATACCGGCATAATTTTCATAAATTCTTTTTCTATTATTGATGTATGGTTCTCTAAGAATAAATGTATAGTCAATATTAGTTCTTAGATTAGGGGGAACACCAAGAGGGTACTGCATAGTAATAACAAGCATGATTTTCCAGTGTCTCCCATTCATAAATAATAAACGCATCATTTTTTCTCTTGCCCAACCATTATCATACAAACAATCATCAAGAATTACAAAAGCACGTCCATCTATATTAGTTCTACCGTATGCTTCTTTTTCTTTTTTTACTTGTTTTAAAACGATTTTTTGTCTTTTTAAAATATTTTCAATAATAGCAGTATTATATTCATCGTGAATAAATAATTTTGGAACAATTTTACCATAAAATCCATTGCCACTTTCTGTTCCAGAAATAACAGTTCCAATAGGAATGTCTTGGTGATAATAAAGCATATCTCTAACTAAAAAACTTTTACCAGTATCACGTCTTCCAATTAAAACAACAACGGGACCTGAATTCTCATTAGGGTCAAACCTAATTTTTTTCATGTCAAATTTTTTCAATTCTAAATTCATTTGATATAAGAATTCAAGATTTAAAAATATAGATATAAACTTAAAATAAGTTTAATATAACATTTTATATTATTCATAGAACGTAAATGGCCTCATTAACAAATCCATTATTTACCGTGTCTTATCAAAAAAATGATAATACAGAACTATTTAAGCAAATGGACGATACATTAAATGTATATAACACTCAAAATTATATACCAATATATGATCGTTATTTTGAGTTAAATGATACAAATAAAGATGGTATTAACTTAAATCAAAAAAATACAATAACCTCACTTGATTCCAAAATAACAGATAATTTATTTAATGTAAAAGTAAAAAATGAAAAAGAAGAACATTTAAGAAAATCTTTTTTTAAATTTAGTCCGTTATTTGATCCAGTAAAATACATGGTGGGTAAATATTCACACATAGATAAAGAAAAAATGAAAAAGCTTCCTAAATATAAAGAGACAGAAGGTTATACAAAAAAAGTTTTAGATGTAAATAATACATCATATGTTGATAGTTTTTTTTCATATTTATCAAGTAGATTATTGCATGATCATGGTTTTCTTCATGGAATAGATTTTTATGGTTCTTTTTTAGCAATTCAAGATAAACACTTTTTAAATATATTTGATGATTTAGAATATTTATATACATCTGATTATTTTCATCAAAATAAAGATGAATTATTTAAAACGGAAGATATAGATGAAGATTTACTTGAAGATGATACAAGGTCGCATAGGAAAAAAATAAAAGTAAAATCAGAAAAAATTGTTATTAAAACAGAAAAAATAGAAGATTTGGGTATAAAGGTTGAAACATTAACAGTAGAAAATTTAGAAAAACATAATAGCGAAGAAATAAAGGAGGAAGGTTTGAAATTATGCGAACATAATGTAAAAGTTAAAAGCAGTAATGAAAGTAGTGATAGTAAAAAAACAAATTCAACGTGTTCTTCAAGAAGTTCAAATACATCAAAGAATAGTGGAAGTGAAGGTAGTGAAGATGAATATAGTGGCTCAGAATTAGAAAGTTGTAGTAATTCTGATATATCCGGTTATTCAAGTTCTGCTTCAGAATATATTAAAGCCGAAGTTTTTGATTTTCCAGTTCAAATCATTTGCTTGGAAGGATTAACAAATACATTAGATTCATTATTAGAAGTAGAAGATGAAGATGATGAAATGGACACATTAGAGTGGAATTCTTGTTTATTTCAAATAATTATTAGTTTGATAGTTTATCAAAAAACATTTAATTTCACACATAATGATTTACATACAAACAATATTATGTATGTTGAAACTGATAGACAATATTTGTATTATAAATTAAATGGATTACATTATAAAGTACCTACATTTGGAAAAATATTTAAGATAATAGATTTTGGTAGAGCTATTTATAAGCATTCAAATAAAACATTTTGTTGTGATAGTTTTTCACCAAAAGGAGATGCTTCTTCTCAATATAATTGCGAACCTTATTTTAATCCAAATAAACCAAGATTAGAACCTAATAAAAGTTTTGATTTATGTAGATTAGCTTGTTCTTTATTTGATTATTTCTTTGATGATATTGAAGAAGTTAAGCATGAAAAAGACTTTATTGCTTTGTTAATAGCAGAATGGTGTAGAGATGATAAAGGAAGGAATATGTTATATAAAAATAATGGTGAAGAAAGATATCCAGATTTTAAATTATACAAAATGATTGCTCGTTCAGTTCATAACCACAATCCTGAAGATGTAATAAAGCATTCTTTATTTGAAAAGTATATAACTACAAGTAAAAAATTAAAGAAAGTTAAAAAAGATAAGATATTGAATGTGGATGAATTACCAAGATATTATTAATTGAATTAATTAATTAAAATATATTAGTTTTAATTAATATAATGAATATACTTAATAATGAAAATGAAGATCCTCAATTGGTTCTTTTAAGTGAAAAAAATAAAGATGAATTTTTAGTTTGGTGTTTAACCAAATTATGGGAAGACAACTTAAAAATTAATGATGAATTTTTAAATTACTATATGGAATTAAAGATGAAAGAATGGATAGAACAATACCATCCTTGGTTATATTGTTATACTTGTATAAAGGATGAATTTAATTCACAAAAAAAAGAAGAAGAAAAGGAAAGAAAAAGAAAAGAGCTTGAAAAAAAGAGACAAGAAAAAGAAAAAATGCGACCAACTGACATAAATAAACGCAGGGAACTGTTTGCTAAGAAATTTGAAACTAAGTTTAATAATAGTAAGTTCAAAAAGATTGGTAAATAATTATTTATATTTTTCTAACATAAGTTTCATAAGAACAATTTCTCTTTCCTGATTATATATAATATCTTTTGCTAATCTAAAAAGTTGAGGATTGGATTTTAAATCTTTTTCTCTATTTTTTAATAATTGATTTGTTGTAGTAAGTGCTGTAGAGTGATGTGGAATCATTCTTTTTAACCAATCTTCTTCGGTTATAAATAATTGTTCTCTTAATACAAAAAATACAATTATAGTAGACAACAAAGTACCAAACAAAAATAGTCTTGAATTAAAATGTCCCATTGATAAATAATGAACTATTTCATGAGCCCAAATCATATTTGAAGCCATCAGACATCCACCATAAAATAAAGTTTTAGAATTATATAAGTGGTCTATATTATAAGCAAGCATACTCATAGGATTAAATAACATACCTGTCAATACCATAACAACAAACATAATAAATTGATGGTTATAGTTTATTTTCATATATATATATATATAAGAGTAATAAATAAATTGAATTAAATATAACTTTTTTAATTCAATTAGAATAATGACTAGTAATAACCAACAAATACAGTATTTATATGATAAAATAAAAGAATACCAGGGAAAAAATATTTCAATGGATAATTTGACGGATAAAGAAATAAAGAATACCTTTTATTTTTTAGAAAACCAATCAAATTTTATACAAAATATATTGGGTATTGAATATGTTTTTAAAACAAATGCTAATAATTATAAAGATCCATTAAAATGTATTGATAAAAATATCATAATAAACATGAGTTGGGGAGAACCTAGCTATTTTATAGCGTTTATAGATGATAATATATTAATATCTATGTGTGAAACTTTTATAAAACGGATACCTATATTAAAAAATGTTTTGTTAGAAGAAAAAGGAAATGATAAACCATTAAGATTATATTATAAAACAATTTTTAGTAAAGACGATACTCTTTTATCAAATGGTCCAAAATTATATATATCAAAATTACCATTGGCTAGTTTGATATTCGATAAACCACCACAGGAGGAAGACGCGGATGGAAGGACGAGTTGGGATATATATATGAATAGGCTGGAGACTGATTGGAAAGGCTTTGGGGGAGATATATTGGAAAAATACTATATGTATAGTAATTTGGCGGAAGCTATTGTAAATAAACAATGGTATAGTTAAAATCCGGGTGCACCAGTAAATACTTCAGGTGCTTTTGGAACAATAATGCTTGTAGAAAATTGACTTAGAATAAAATTACCAACAACAACACTTAAATATACCATTAAAGTATCTCTAATTACAACTTTGATAGGTTTTTTTTCTTTTAAAATAAACCTCATTTCAATAAAACGGAATAATAGGTAAACTATTGCTATAGCTACACTAGCAACAAATATAGATTGGGTCATTTAAATTATTTTGTTAAGAAAAATAAAATAATTTAACGCAATTAAAGCAATACTTCAAAATCTAATTTTGGAGCACTGTCTTTTTTATCTAAACTATCTAGACTATCTAATTTTAAATCAATAGATTCGCCAGAATGAATTTTTAAAGGTTCTTCATCATAATCATCATCATCTTCTTCGGCTTCTTCTGCTTTTCTTTTTGCGTCATTTACAGCAGATATTTTTTCAAGTCTTTCAATGGTTTTTGGAGCGGAAACAGTAGATTCTTTATTAGTTCCCATATCTAAAACAGCATCGTTATCATTAAATGATAGTCTAGGAGGTCCAACACTTGGTTTATCTTCAATTTTCATTTTTATAGGTTCAGGGTTGTCGTTTTTAGGTTTAGTTTCTGGTTTTTTACTTGAAAAAGGTTCAACGTTCATTTTCAAAGAAACAGGACCATTTTTATTAGTTTCTTCTAGTTTTTCAGTTAATACTTTGAAAGAATCTGTAAAATCATTAGTATCCTCATCTTTTTTATCATCGTTTTTCTCTCCCAAACTAGCATGTTCATTTAATTTTTTTATTTTTGGTTCGTCTTCTTCTTCTTCTTTTTCTCTTGCCTTTTCTTCTAATTCTTCTTTTAATCTTTCACCTTCTTTTTCTGTCATATTTTTCTCAATAATTTCTTCAATAATTTCTTCATCTACGGTTTCATCAATATAAGAACGTAATATTTTTTCAACGGGTATACTATCACGAATAACAATTAAAATGCTTTCTCTACATAAAACTTCGCATTCTCTCATATTTTTTTGATATTGTAAAGGTAAAATATCTTTCTCAAATAAATAAACATTACCATATAATTTTCTAGCAAAACAGATATATACTTTGTGAATAAAATCCTTTAATTTTGGAATATCAATATCAATTTTTTTTTGTTTTTGACTTACGCGAATACTAGTTAAAACTTTCAATTGTGTAATATGTACGCACGTTAATAGGTCTTCAAGATAAGGGCATTCGGAAGCTTTAAGTATTCTTTCTGATTCTTCAGAAATAATATTAGTATTCCATTTGGGAACACGAGTTAAAAAATTTTGAAATGTCATCAAATATTTGCTGTGTTCGTCATTTTGGTCACATAAATCACAAGCCTCTTTATAAATTGATTGAATTCCTTGAATAACTAAAGGAGTTACGATATTTAATAATCGTGAACAATATTCGTTTTTTGCTTCAGAAAGAACATTGACATTATAATCATCCATTATTTAAATTGATATAATATTTTCTAAATCTATTTTTTTCCGCATAAAATAAATATATAATAAGTTTAACATCAATAATTTTTCATTTCTAAATTCTTTTCTCATTTTATCAATGTATATTAAAATATTATACTTTGTTTCTCTGTCTAAACTTTTTACTTTTTCTATATAATTAATAATGTCTAAAGAGCTAAAACCTCTCTCATATAATTTTAAAGATAATACCTGACATTTATTAATTGTGTTATAATTATTTTTAGAATTCATAAGTTTTTTAAACCATCTATTGCGATCTTTAAAAAAATCTTCTTCTACAATATTAATTTGATTGTATGTATGAAGACATATTTTTTTACCATTAATAGAAGGTAAAGGTATATATATATTACAAAATCTGGATAATATTGGTTTTAAAAGTGAATCTATATCTTCTATAATAATAAAAAATCTTGTTGTATGACTAAACTGTTCAATACATCTTCTAAGTGCTGATTGTGCATCAGTTGTTAAATTTCCAGCGTTAAATAATATTATACTTTTGAATATTGAACCGTGATGGTTATTAATATTGGTTTTGGCAAAAAATTTTAATTCGTCTCTAATAAAACGAATTCCTTTTCTTTTATGAATACTTTGTTATTATTATAAATCTTATTGATGAAAAAATTTAATAATTCGTGTTTTCCACTTCCGGATGGACCATAAAATATAATGTGGGGTATTTCTTTATTTTCTATAAAATAATTTAATTTTTTAACTATGTTTTCATGTATAGTTAATTTTTCCATTGTATAATAATTATTATTGGGTTTAAATAATAATTATTTGAATTTATTAAATATACTAGAACCTCCGCTTTTCTTTTTAGTTGATTTTTTTGACGAGGAAAGAGAAGATGAAGGTTTATGTGCTTTTAAAGCTTTTCTTATCATTTCAATCCTTTCTTGGTACATTTTCAGATGTCTTCCTTCTTTTCCAAAAAATTTGACCAGTTCATTATAATATTTTGATTGTGTTTTGGCCTTACTTCTAAAAATCATCATAACAATACTATTATTAATCCAATAGTCCATCTTATCTAATGCAGCCAAAATTTTCTTTTTCCGCGATGCATCTACTGTAACCATCAGCCTCTCATCCTCTGACTTGACGATACTTTCAAAGTACGTCAAAGCACCATCTAAATGTTTTATGCTTAGTTTTTCTTCTTTTATTTTTTTTCTTTTTTGTGCATCACTCATATTTTCAACAATTGATTGCGTTGAATTATAAATAATAACAAATATTAGAATACCAGCAATACAATATTTATATTTCATAAATAATTTATATAATTTCATTTATTATATAGATGAAGTATATTTAATTATACAGAACTATTTAGACTATGAGTATATGGATTATTTTTAAATGGAGACAACAAATCACCACTATTTCTACCACATTGTTGTGCTACTTCTCTTGTATTTTTATTACTATAAACACCCAAATTATTCATATTTGAAGCAGATTTTGGCATATTAGGCATTGGTCTAGAAGGTTTAATATTTTTATTACTATGAAGATTTACATTAATATTACCATTGTATAGGTTATGATTACCTACATTATACCTATCTACTTTTGATATCACTTGTTTATTTGGATTTAGATTAGCATTATAAGCACTATTATAAATTTTACCTTTTGCACCATAACCTTCTTTTCCTCCTGGATTACCATAGAAAGAACAAGTAGTTGTGTCTCTTTGTCCGTAAACAGGTTGATGTTCGTTCGTGGTATGACCTAAATTATAAGCACGTCCTCCGTGTTTAATAAATTTAGTGTTTTCTGTTTGTTCTCTAATTGTATGAACAGGTGTATCACTAGGATTAAATATACGTTGTTGTTGTCCTGTAGCATTGGCATTACCAGAAGGTCTCATATTTCCAATTACATTTTGTTTTTTAGTTGGTCGTAAAATATCTAATATAGGTGTCATCATAGCATATACTCCTCTAGCTACTCCATTTAAGTGTTTATTTTCACTGGTAAGCATTCTTGAATTAGTAACTTGAGTAAAACCTTCTTTACCATAGTCTGTTGTAGTAACATCTTGACCGTTGGGTCTTGTGACTCCTCCTAAATATTTGTCTGGACCATCAAATTGTGGTTTATCAGAAGCTTCAACGTGCCCTCGTTGTCTAATACCATTATTTTCAGCAGTTGCTATACCAGTAAATTCTTTACTTGTTGTTTGTCTATTTTCATCCTTTAATATATGGTCCGACCTTGCGGTTTGAGCTTTTTCAATTCCAGTTGTAGTCAACCATCTATCAGCACTTTGAATATAATATGTATCTGGTCTATTTTTTTCTTGTTTTCCAATTATACCTCTAGGTCCTCTTCTACCCACGTGTCCTCCTAACATTTGAGATTTAAAGGACATCTTAGGATTATTAGCTGCTCTTAATTGATCTACTGTTTTAGGTCCCCATATTTCTCTCCCATCCATACTAGAATTAAATCCACCTGAACCTTTTGATTCATATCCTTTATTTATTCCTGGTCCTACTCTTATTTCATCCCACGGTTTTACATTATTCATTTTACTCGTTACATTATTTCTCATTCTTTCTTGCATATAATCAGTTGTTGATGGCATACCATGCGTCCAGTTCATATCTTTTCTAGGTTTAAACATCGGTGCTTGTGATTGTTTTTCTATTATTTGACTACCTGCCCCTGTATATGAATCTAATAAACCTTCATGTCCTACTGTAGATTGTGTTACTGATGAACCAAAATATGGAACCATATTATTATGTTGTAATTCACCCGGTCTCATTTTATTACCTGATAAAGATACAAAATCTTTTCCTGAATTTTCTGCTTTTACATTTGAAGTTGGATTATAAGGTTTAAAATCAGTATCTTGATTAGCACCCCTATATGTGTGTATTTCTCTTTTGACTGCGTTTTTATCTAAAACAGGATAATTTTTAACCATCGGATTTGTATTTGGCAATTGACTTGATGTATTTCTTACTGTAAAATTTTCTTCTTTGTTTTGATTTGAAATAATATACATTGCTCCCATTGCCATTAACGGTATTGCTACTTCAGCCATTATATAATATAATGTAATATATTTTATTAACTTTATAAACAAAATATATTACAAACAAGGTAATTTTGGTACAAAACTATCTCTTTCTAAAAGTCTAGTATTAAGATTGTTTTCAAAATGCTTGCATACGTTTTCTTGTGGATTTAAATGTAAAGGTTGAACCAATGTTTGTTCTAAAGCTCTATAGTTTCTCGCTGGATGTGTTGCTCTTGTCTGATCTGTACCTAAACTTTTACAATTTTGATAGTTTATTTTTGTTGTTGTTATATTTTTTTTCATAGGATACATATCATGAGTGCAATATTTTGCTATCATTCTTCCTCTGCCGCTTAAATCACTATCAATATCTATTGGATGTCCTCCAACAACATTCATATTGTTTGCGGCAAAAGTGCCTAATCTTATTTGTGGGTCTTCCATATAACAACTGTTATTACCTGGACCTGGAACATTTAAATAATATCTACCTGATCCAGTTGCTTGTTTCAACCGTTGCCTTGTTCTTGCTTCATCATAATTAAATCTAGTAAAAGACATATATAATTATATAACATTATATATTTCTTAAATTAATTCAATACTTTTTTACCATTTAATGCTTGAACTGCTGCTGATAATGTAGCTACACTATTAGACAAATTATTTAATGCTGTAATCAAATTATTTATATCCACCCCGGCTTCACCAGATGATAAATTAGAAGTAGTATGATCAACAGCAGTGTATGCTGTTGCATAATTTACTGTTGCGTGTAAATTACCACCTAATTCTATACCAGCATCTGCTATAATTTTTGATGTAAACTTTTTAATACCACTTATTAATTGTTGTGTTTCTCCTGTTGGATCACCCTTTATAACTACATCATTTTCTAATGTGGTTGCTCGTTGTTTTAGAGATGATATCTCCGTAGCTAAATTTAGGTTTCCTCGTGAAGTTGTATTGTCTGATATAGCTGTTCTTTCTGCTGTTGTTATGATAGCCCCTGAACCAGCATCTGTTACATCTGATAGACCTGTTGCGGATATTGATATATTAACCGATCCATCAAAACTAACACCTGCTATTGTTCTTGCTGTTTTTAATGTTGTTGCTGTGCTTGCATTTCCAGTTAATTCTGCTCCAGCCCCCGTTGGTATTATAATACCATTATCAAATGTTTTTACACCTGTTATACTTTGTGCATCAGCAATTTTCACATGCGTTGTATCTATATTTGTTAGTTTGGTTCTTTCTGCTGCTGTTATGATAGCCCCTGAACCAGCACTTGTTACATCTGATAATTTATCTGCCGATAATGTGATTGCTTGAGTTCCATCAAAAGCAACACCACATATTGATATATTTGCTGTTCCTAATGCTGTTGCTGTATCAGCATTTCCTTGTAAATTTCCTTGTATTACTTTATTATTATTTGTTGGAACTATTATACCACTTGTGAATGTTTTTACACCATTAACAGATTGTGCGGCATTCCCTGTTAATTTTAATGAATTTGAATCTAATGTACCTATTTGGGTTGTATGTGTATTTAATGTTGATGTATGTCCGTTAATAGATGTTAAATTTGTTTGTATATCAGTTTCATTTTGTGTAATTTTTCCTCTTTCTGTTGTTGTTATGATAGCTCCGGAACCTTTATCGGTTATATCTGCTATATCTGCAGCATTTATTGTTACATTTTGTGTTCCATTAAAATTTTTTCCTGCTATTGTTACTGTTGCTGCTAATTCTGTTGCTTTGCTACAAAGTCCTGTTAATTGTTTTCCAGCAGGTATTTCAATACCATTATTTGCTGTTAATTTACCAGCCATTGCATGAGCACCTGTTGTTAAAACAGCACCATTGTTTAATAATGATGTACTTGTAATAGCATCAGAAACAGTTGTTGCTATATTTGTTAGTTGATTTCTTTCTGCTGATGTTATTGTTGCTACATTACTATATGTTATACCCAAATCTCCTGCCACCAATGTTATATCACCTTGTCCGTAATATGCTTTACCACATATTTTAGTTTGTGTAGCAAAACCGGTTGCTGTATCAGCATTTCCTGTTAAATTTCCTGTTACATTACCTGTTAATCCACCGTTTGCTTTTAATTCGTGGTCGAATGTTTTAACACCCGTTATACTTTCAGCTACATTTCCATCTTTTGCCATTTTTGTATTTGCTAAATTTGTTATAGTTGTTGCAAAATTAGGATTATTATTCAAAGCTGTACTTATTTCTGTTATAGAATCTAATATATCACCATTATCATCTAATAAATCATCTAATCTTGTCACCGCATTATTATAAGCTGTTCTTTCTGCTGCTGTTATGATAGCCCCTGAACCAGCATTTGTTATTCCTGTTAAATCTGTTGCACCTAATGTAATAGCAGCGCCACCTGTAAATAAATGTCCGTTTATATTTGCTCCTGGTGTTAATACTGTTGCGGTGCTACAAAGTCCGGTTAATTGTTTTCCAGCAGGTATTTCAATACCGTCTACAAATTTCTTTACACCTGTTACATCTTGTTGTTCCGATTGGTCGATCATTAAAGCTCCCGCCGCTTTTACATTTGAACGTTTTCTTGCTTCTACAGTTGATAGTGATTCAATTTGCCCTATTCTTGCTCGTTCATTAGTTGTTATTGTAGCTTCATCATTATATACAATTCCCAAATCACCTGCTGTTAATATTATATTTCCTTGTCCGTAATATGCTTTACCATTTATTGTAGTTTGAGTAGCGAAACCGGTTGCTGTAGCGGCATTACCAGTTAAACTACCAACGATTGGTGATGTAAATGATTTTACACCATCTATACTAACATTATCTGATTTATCTATTTTATTTGCTATTGCGTTCAATATTGTTGTTGAAAAATTAGAATCATTATTCAAAGAATTTGATATATCTGTAATTAAAGCCAATGTGCTTGTATCGGCATTTACTAATGCTGCTATAGCATTTGTATTTGTGGTTATATTTGTTGTATTAGTATCTGCTTGCGGACGAACTATATTCATACTAGCATCTAAATGCGCTACTGTTGCTGCCAATGGTAAACCAACCCAACTTGTATTTCCATTACCATCTGTTTTTAAAAATTGACCGTCAGTTCCATCAACATTAGTATATGTCACAGCGCCTGCTGTATATTTTCCATCTGTTTTTACATGTGTCACGGTGGAATTTCCTAATTTAACCGTATTTGAAGTAGTTACTTTTGCGTTATATCCAATAGCAGTAGCATTATTTAAATTTGTATAAGTTGCTGTAACATCTGATTTTGTTCCTATAAATGTATTATTTATTCCAGAAAGTATATTTTGAGCTGATTGATAACCTATCGCAACATTTCCATTGGCATTTACGTGCTGTAAAGCATAATTTCCAATAGCTACACAATTTTCTTTATTAGTAGTTGTTTTTAATGTATTTATACCTATACCGGTGTTATTTTTCCCAAGATTTATAGTAGATAAAGATAAATGTCCTATTCCGATATTATTTGTAGCTGCTGCTAATGTTCCCGTTGTTGTTGTTCCTATTAGTAAACTATTTGAAAATTCCACATTATTTCTTCCAGTTTTTACATCTAATAATTCATCAAGATGTGTTGCTGCTACAGTATCTATGGTTCCTGTATTTGATAATGTTATTTTAGAACCGGCTGTTAAAGATGTTTGTTTTTGAGCTAATGCTTGTGTTAATCCCGTAATAGTCGCAATAGTTAAACTTTCATTTACAAGTAATGGTTGTTTTCCGTCCAATAATCCTTGTAATCCTTGAACGTGTGAAACTAATAAATCATCTGGACCTACTGTTGGTTGTTTTCCTGCCAATGATGCAACTAAATTAAATACTTTAGATTGTGGCAAAGAATTGTCTAATATAACATCTTGTTTTGCAGCCAATGAAGTTTCTAAATTAGCTATTTTTACCATTGATAAACCTCCGTCAGGAATAACATCTTGTTTATTTGTTAATGCCAATATTAATCCGTTTACATTTGCTTGTGGTAATCCATTCACACCTATAGTTGCTTGTTTAGCATTTAATGCGGTTGTTAATCCTTGAATTTTTGACATTGCTAATGATTCATTAGTTATTAATGGTTCTTTTGTATTTATTAATGTTAAATTGCTTGAAATATTTGTCGCATTTGTAGCTATATCGGTATCATTTGACCCTTTTTCATTTTGTAAAGTAGCGACACTTGTGTCTAATTGTGATAATTTAGTGATTACAGACGAACCTATTCCATTTGGATCTCCAATTGTATCTGCCAATTCTTTAATTGTGTCTAATACACCAACAGCACCTGTTCCATTCATTAACATATCTAATGTATTTGTATTTGTTGTTATATTGGTAGTGTTGTTAGTTATATTAGTAGCGTTATTAGTTATATTTGTTGTGTTTGTCGCAATATTATTGATATTTGTATTGATTTTTGCCAAATTAGAATTTGTTTTTGGTTCTATAATTGCATCAACGCGAGCCATACTAGCATCTAATATTGCTATTTTATTTGTATGTGATGTTGACAAGTTAGTTAATGTTGTAATATTTCCAGCATTAGTATTTCCAGTATTTAAATTGGTATTAATCAAATTAGTATGTGTGATTAATGACCCTTCTGCTGTATTCATTCTTACTGTTAAAGCATTTATATCAGAATCATTCGATGTTATATTTAATGTATTTGTATTTATATTTACATTACTATTATTTATAGCTGTAGTGTTCCCGCTTGCGGTTGTTTGTAATGCGGCTATATCTGTATCATTTGACAAAATTCTAGCTAAATTTCCACATATATCTGTTATCCGTTGAGTATTTTGTGAAAATATTGTATTAAAACTTAAATCAGTCTTAGCTAATGTTTGAACGTTTAAATTAATATTATTCGCATTTGTGGTTATATTTGTGGCATTATTAATAATATTATTTGAGTTGTCAGTTATTTGGGTTACGTGTTGACTATTAAGTAGCTGTAAAGTAGTTGTTGCAGCTTGAACGGATGCTACGGTTGTTGTATTTACAGTAACTTGATTATCTATTAATTGTATTTGGTTTCCTTGTGTAATTTGATTATTTTGAACTGTTTGATCTAGTTGGGTAATTTGATTTGTATGTGTAAGTTGTTGTTGGTGAAGCATATTAACCGATACATCTGTTATATTTTTGCCTCCTTGTAAAAATAATAATTGAGAATCATGATTTGTTAATTTATTAACTACATTTCCTGCGATATTATCAGGATCTCCCAAAGCGTCTGCTATTTCTTTTAATGTATCCAGTGTTTCTGGAGCTTGTCCTATAATTTCATTTTTTACTTGCTGTGCTGTTGTATCAATTTTTGTATCTAATAGAACAAGATTATCACAAATATCGATAATTCTTAAATAATTTTTACATATATCCGTTCCAAAGAAATGTTGTGTTCCACTCCAATAACCTCTGCCATCTGGAGCACCAGTAGTGTTCCAAATTAGCATATCACCTTCAGAAAGAACGGCATGTTGTGGAAAATCAATAATATCATCACTTCTTATTCCCATACCGGATTTGGTAACTCTATCGCGTTCGTGTTTTGATAAGTATAAAGACATATATAGTTTATTTATAAAATAATTTATATATGTTAATCTTCTAAATTGTTAAAATTA
>Ga0206131_10003609_pt1 | contig 17651 bp, 17 predicted proteins | sample Helgoland_Spring_FD_148636 | JGI IMG/M metagenome (GOLD analysis project Ga0206131, IMG submission 148636) | Pelagic subsurface seawater microbial communities from Kabeltonne, Helgoland, North Sea - Helgoland_Spring_Bloom_20160517_1 | ecosystem: Environmental > Aquatic > Marine > Epipelagic ...
AAATAAAAAAAGGCACTGAAATTCAGTGCCTTTTTTTTATGCTTCTGCTTCTGCCTCTTCAGCATTACATCTTTTCTCAAGCTCTTTGTTTATGTAATATAAACTTTGCGGACCATTACCGATCAGTCTAACTGTATCAAGAATATCCTTAACGAGTGTTTCCTCTTCCAATTGTTCGTCCACATACCACTGTAGGAAATTCTGTGTTCGGAAATCTTTAATTTCTTGTGAGATACCTACGATCTCGTGAATGCTGGCTGTGACTTTTTTCTCGTGCTCATACACTTCTTCTAGTAGGGCTCTTATACCATCCCAACTATTTTTAATTGTTTGTATTTGCGGTATGATAGCTTTACCATCTACGCTATTAATATAGTGAATGAGTTTCAGCATGTGATTTCTTTCTTCCTCTGAATGTAGATAAAGAAATTGGGCACAACCGCCGAGTCCTTCCTGTTCACACCAGTTTGCCATAGACAGATATACGAATGAAGCGGTACACTCCATTGCTATCTGATCATTAAGCGCATTTTCAATTCTTGCCTCGAGCATAATTTTGTTGTTTATTGATTGACATTATGGAACAAAGGTAACACACATTTAGTTTATGCGAACACAAAATATTAATTGAAAAAGGAAATTGCAAAGGCAATTACGGAAACAATAAGACCATACATAAAGACTGAATAGCAAATACTAAGGTATTTATATTTTTGAGCAAGAACTTTGCCTAGGAAATAGAGATCTCTAGTCATAGAGCTGTAGAGGAAGTCACTATCTTTGATCATTTCCATCATTCCCCAGTGAAAATCCTTGATTTCCATGTTGTAATAATTACCGAAGAAGAGGAGGTTTGATCGTTTTTTTTCAATATCCTCTCGGGTAAATTTTCCTTCAGTCACCTTTGGTCTAGTTGATAGAGTAGCGAATACCACAGCAATTAGACATACGGTCAAGAGGATACAGGTGGGGATTATCAGATATTCATTTGTAGTGAATTTGGGCACTAATGATGAAACGACTATAGAGATTATGATCGCATTGATAGAGAGCATGATGTTTGCTTTGTTATCAGCGATGGAACTTAGATTGACGTGGGTTCGATAGGTTGTTCTATACATAGTTTCTACCCCTCTTCCCAGTCTTGCAGAGGTCATGTCTTGATCCTTTGCATTGACTTTCTTTTTTTTCTTTTTAATTAGGTTCAAAGGAATTTCCTCACTAGGATTAATTCTTGACTTTTGTTTGTAGAGCTGAAGCATGTGTTTCTGCTTCTTGCTTTCATAAAGATTAGAGGCATATTTGGTGTGGAAACTGTGTTCTCTTAAGAAGTTAAGTTCAAACTCAATCCACTCATATTCAGACATTATGATGTTCTTGTTGAGCGCCATTTCATGCCTTAGTTTCCCTGTTCGTGCCCAGTATGATTTTTTGCCAATATGAGAAAGGTCTGCATCACATAGAGTACCTTCTAATGTATTTTGAGGCTGCTGAGGGACTTTAGTTGCAAGGATACACGCTTTGACTTGGTCAACATTTTCAGCTGGATAGTTTTTTTCAGTTAAAAATTCCTCAGCATAAAGTGCAGACCGCTGTTCATGGCCAAGAGGACCTTGGTCGTAGCCTGTGTCATGGAACCAGGCAGCCAATTGAAGTATTTCAAGCTCGTTTTCGCTCAAATCATGTGCTTGACCGATTTCTATAACTGACTCTACTACATTTCTGGTGTGTTCAAAGTCGTGAAAAACAAAAGTATCATCAATGTTTTCCATTATGAATTTTTCAACATATTGCTCTGTTTGAGCAATGATTCCAGTCTGCTGTATTTCTTGTTCCATGATTTAAATTTAGGCGCCGAAATATACAAAAAATCAATATGTAATTTATAGGCCTTAAAAGCATTTGTTCTATGCTATAAAAGTAATAAAAAAAAAGAGAGGCAATAAAAAAGGGCCTTTAAGGCCCCTCTTTTTATTTAAGTAAATAGATCTTGTTGATTTTCATCGACATTTTTATCCTCTACAATTTCCTTGATGACGGCTTGAACTTTAGAAAGTTTTCGATCACTAAGTTTGTTTCCTAGTGCTTTCCAACCTTTCACTTCTATAAAATCTTCTAGGATCACATTGCCTTCCATTTTCTTTCCTTGAAGTGTGAATTGGTAGCTAACTTCTGTTTGTTGTTCTACCGAACAGAATAATAGCTTGGATTTTGTGTTTTCTGTTATGAAATTTTGTTTTTCATTAGTTTTACTCGTCTCGATGTGGAATCGTTTAACCATTGTCCATCCTTTTATGCCATCGAAGTAAACAGCAGATACCACTAGCTTATCAGTCAATTTTCGTATACAGAACAATTCATTTGGATTGAATTTAAGATTCTCTAAGTATTCTTTGAGTTCATAGGTCCCATCAGTATAAATACAAAGTATTGAATCTCCTGTATCAAAACCGCCTACGAAAACTCCACGTTCTTCCTTGTTTAAACGACCTGATACCTCATCCATATAAACATTGATAGCTCCCAGACTTGACTGGCCTTTTTCAAGTAGTGTTACTTTTCGAACAGGATATTTAGTGATTGTATTACCCTGTGATCCACGACCCTTTATTTGTAGTTCTGAGAAATCGTAATCGAACATTTTATTCCGTGCTCTTGAGCCTTGGCTCAGCTGAACTTGAATTTTTTCGCTTTCACCGTTGGCGTTAGCTGTAAAGTAGAGTAATTTCGAAGCTTTAGTGCCTTTTGTTAGGTCATACTCTTTATCTCGGGTAATTGCTTTTACATTGAATCGCTTAGCATAGGTTTTTCCTGTAGCTCCGTCAATATAAACAAGGTTGTAAGTCGTTCGCTCATCGCCTTTTCTCCACACATCTACATGGAGAATATTCTTACCCACAAAAGACTTATCACTTATTTTGGTTACTAGGAATTTGCCATCCTTTCTAAACACGATTATATCATCGATATCTGAACAGTCTTTAACAAATTCATCTTTTTTCAAACCTTTACCAATGAAACCCTCTAGTCTATTTACATAAAGTTTTGTATTGTTAGCTACCACTAATGAGGCTTCAACCTTCTCAAAACTTGAAATGATAGTCCTTCTTTTCTTGTCTTTGCCGAACTTTTCGAGTAAATCTTCAAAATAGTTGATTGCAAAGGCTGTTAGATTGGATAGGTCATACTTGACCTGATCTAGTTCCTCCACAAGTCCTTTTATAAGTTCGTCAGCTTTGAATGTATTGAACTTAGAGATTCTTTTAATCTTGATCTCTGTTAGTTTTACTATATCCTCCTCTGTGAGCGGTCTTATGAGTTGCAATCTGTTATCATTGGCTTTTGCTTTTTCATCGGGTTGAATGAGATATTGCTTTAGCTCAGCATCGATAATTTGAATCACAGCTTCCCAGGTCTCCGCTTCTTCAATTTCTCGGTAGATTCTTTTTTCAATAAATATTTTTTCAAGGGAAGAGAACTGCCATTTTTCCTCTAGTTCCGATTTCTTGATTTCCAGTTCTAGCTTGAGTAGTTCTTTTGTACTGAAAGTAGAAATTTTCAAAAGTTCGTGAACGTCAGTAAAAAGTGGTTTGTCATCCATAATCACACAGGCATTAGGTGATATAGAGACCTCGCAATTTGTAAATGCAAACAGGGCATCTATTGTGACTTCTGGGGATATACCATTGGCTAGATCTACTAGGATTTCTATGTCTGCTGCTGTGTTGTCAATGACTTTTTTGATCTTTATTTTTCCTTTGTCATTGGCTTTTATTATTGAATCAATGAGACTCGTTGTTGTTGTTGAATGCGGGATTTCAGTGATCTTAAGCCGATTCTTTCCTTCTACTTCGATTTTAGCTCTTAGCTTTATCTTTCCACCTCTTGCACCTTTATTGTAATCATTTACATCCATTGTGCCACCGAGTGGAAAATCAGGATATAGTTTGAATGGTTTATCTTCTAGGATTTTTATTGAAGCCTTGATTAGCTCTACAAAGTTATGCGGTAGGATCTTTGTAGATAGACCAACTGCAATACCTTCACCACCTTGTGCAAGTAGTAAGGGGAATTTCATTGGAAGGTGGATAGGTTCATTCTGCCTTCCATCATATGAAATCTGCCATTCAGTAGTTTGTTTATTGAAAGCTACTGCAAGTGCAAATTTGGTCAGTCTAGCTTCAATATATCTTGATGCGGCGGCTCTGTCACCTGTTCGAACATCACCCCAGTTTCCTTGGCAATCGATTAAAAGATCTTTTTGCCCCATATTGACTAATGCATCTCCAATGGCTGCATCACCATGCGGGTGGAAGGACATGGTATTACCAATAATATTCGCAACCTTGGTATACCTGCCGTCATCCATTTTTTTCATGCTGTGCAAGATCCTTCTTTGGACAGGTTTTAAACCATCCAATGCAGCAGGAACGGCTCGTTCCAAAATTACATAAGAAGCATAGTCAAGGAAATATTCCTTGTACATACCTTTCAGTCCATGATTGTTGTCTGAAACATGACCTTCGTCAGCAGATGTCGATAAATCCATTTAGCTATAAAATTTCTCAAAAAAAAAGGAAAAAGGGATACCCCTTATTTTACCCAGAATCTGCTTAAAAAGTTCAGATTAGTAGATTCAGATTTGTTAAATACGGGCAAAACGATGACGTATGATATGCCTAAAAATAAGGCAAGTTTCGATTATAAAGCAAAAATTACACCTATGTTTTTAAAACTTTTTGTTTTGATTAAACTTGGTGATAAAGTGGCGATACCTGTGTAATAGGTTTTTAAGTGTTTGTTAAACCGATGCAAAGCCTGTATATTGAAGCAGCGTTTTTCGAAAATAATTCGTTTCTCCTTTAACTAGGTTAAACCTAATTTTATCCTGCATTATGAAAATTACCTTACCCTTAAGTTACACAGAGCAAGATATCGTTCAAGCATGTGCCTTAAGAAAAAGATGGGCTCAAAAGCTTATTTATGAGCAGTACTACTCAGCCATGCTGGGGGTCTGTCTCAGGTACGCTAGCAATCAGGAAGATGCTCTTGACATACTACACGATGGCTTTATTAAAGTTTTTAAGAATATCCATCGGTATGAACAAGGCACATCATTAAACGCCTGGATAAGGAGATTAATGATAAATACATCAATTGACTATTACAGAAAATTGATTAAACGTAGGACAGAAAATATAGATACCGTTCTTGATTTAAAAGGAAAGGATGTTGACGCAGTCAGTAAATGCAGTGAAAAAGAGATTCTCGGAGCAGTCCAGTCACTTACACCTGCTTACCGCGCAGTATTCAATCTTTATGTGTTAGAAGGATATTCTCATAAAGAGATAGCAGTATTCTTGAATATCAGTGAAAGTACATCAAGATCTAACTTGGTTAAAGCAAGACAGAAGCTTAAGGATTTTGTGGAAAAGAACTACTAGTGAAAATTGAAATGAAGGGAAATAATTCAAAATTTGATTCTGAAATCAGAGAAAAACTTGGCAAACTGGAATCTTCAGGTGCCGAACCCAACTGGGCATTGATGCTTGGTAAACTCATGGATGAGGGTGTTTCTGATATGGAAGATTTTGATGCGGAAATTAGTAACTCTTTACAGAAAGCTGCAGTTGCTACACAGCAAATGGATTGGTCTTCTTTTGAGTCAAAACTTGATGAGTTGGAGGTACAGGAAGATGTAAGTTTTGATAGGTTCATAAAATCAAATCTAGATTCTATAACTCCACCTTTATCCAATAATAGCTGGGTAGATTTTTACAGGATCTATCAAAATTATTTATTTGTTAGAAGGAATGTGATTGCCTCTAGGGTTCTAGAGTTGAGCTATATCGTAATGGTTTTCCTTTTCTTGGGAAGTTTTGACTTTACCACTTTGTGGGAAACAGATACACAAGAGGATATCGTCTTAGAAGATTCTAATTTTGGCAATTATATTTCAAGCGAAGTTTTTCCTGCTGAGGGATCTCTTATACCAATCTCCACTCAGGATGCTTCAGTTGTAAAGCCTCCAGTTGTAATCAATTTACAGGAAAGCTATACAAGTCAAGCTATTCCATTTGAGGCTCAACTAATTTCTGTAAATGAGGATAATAAGTCTGATTTCAGCATAGAACCAATTTCTAAATTAGTTGATAGATCACCTAGCCTTCCTGTTGATGAGTCTATAATGGAATTAGTCATTCAGGATGACCTTATCTTAGCGCTCCATTTAGATGAGCCTATTTCTAATTCAGAGAAAGTATTTTTAGCCTCCGTATATTATGGACATTCTGCGGTGGTGAAAAGGAATTTACTCAGTACTGTTCCTAATAATATTGTAGACGGTCAATTCTGGTCGACAAATTATGCAGGTATTGATCTTGCATTCCAACGTGGTGGGTTTGAGTTCTCCACAGGTATAAACTACAAGAAGAACGCTCCAATGCAACAATTGATTCGAGACGAGATTCGTCAAGCACAAGAGATTTCTCTAGTCGGATTTCCCATAAATCTTAAATTCTTCTTGTTGCCAAATAACAAAGCACTAAGACCTTTCTTAAGATTTGGTTCAACAAGCAGTCTTGTTATCGATACTGAGCAGGAGAATTTAGAATTGGTAGCATTTACATCTGAGCAAGCAAAAAATACTGGGTCTAGAGCTCCAGTAGAGCAGAAACCTGATTTGAATGATTTCAAGCAGCTCTATTTGTCTTTCGATCTTGGAGTTGGTTTAGAAAAGCAGTTGAATTCAGGAGTGATTTTATTTATGGATGCTGATTATAAACATTTCATGAATAACTTCAGGACGGAGTTTACTGCACCTAGTTACTACATGTTAGATAATTTCTCAGCTCGGGTTGGTGGTCGTTGGACTATTGGAAACAGATAGCAAATTCTTTCTTATAACTTCTTTAGCTTCTTCACTGATTTTGAAATGACTGCCCTGTACAGCGATTGCAGGTATATTCCATCCAGATTTTATAAATAGATTGAAGGGAGTAGTTTTATCTTTTAATCCAAATAGTACAATAGGATTAGAGAGTAATTCACTGTTCTTTTTGATGAATAGCAAGTCTTTATTTGTGTTTGCTAAACTTTTCCAGAGCATCAGTAGACTAGACTTAGACCTTGAATCCTGGTGGAGTTTTAAGAAGTCAAAAGCAATTTTATCAATGATTTTTAAGCGAAATAAGAGTAGGGACAAACCATGTAGGACGTGTTTTGTCATTAATAGACTCGCTAGGGGTCTGGTTAGATAGTAGGCTTTTTTTGTTAGGAAGATTTTTGTGTACCCATTAAATCCAAGTTCTGGACCATAAAAAATCGTTTTGTAGGGGCTTATTTGTTTTTGTGAGATTGCAAGGCATATCATTCTTGATCCAAAACTATGTCCGATTAGAGTGAGTCGTTTTTTGGGGTAAAGCGCTTTTATATCCACTAAGATCTTTGAGATGTCTTTTGAATTAAATTCAGGTTTGATTAAGTTAGTTTTTCCATGAAAAGGCAAGTCTATCGCAATTAGGTGATAGTCTTTTTGTAGAAACTTAAACATATTAATGGCAAAGGATGCGTTTTTTGAATAGGGATGGAAAAGAACGAGCAAGTCACCTGAAAGGTTTTTACTTTCGAGGTAATGAATCATACCAACAGCTGTTTGAAGGTGTTTAGAGGTGACTTCAGGTGCCATATTTAATCTTATTTACCTAATCTATAAGCAAGATACAAATGAACAAATTTATTAGTGGGTTTTTATTTCTTTTACTTGCCATTTCTTGTGCGAAAAATAAGAATCCAAATGTTCTTCGACCTGAAGTTTCCCATGCTAAGTGGGATGAATTATTAAATGTACATGTAGATACTAATGGAATGGTTGATTATCAATCTTTCAAGGCTGATGAGGGAGCCTTGGATGACTATTTGGAACTCATTGCTTCTAATCATCCAAATGAGAATTGGAATAAAAATGCACGCAAAGCATATTGGATTAATGCCTACAATGCATTTACAATAAAACTTGTTTTAGATCATTATCCAGTTGAAAGTATCCGTGATATCAAGAGGGGAATACCGTTTATAAATTCTGTTTGGGATATCGAGTTTATAAGTCTTCAAGGGCTGGAGTATAGTCTAAATGATATTGAGCATAAGATTCTAAGAAAAAACTTTGATGATCCTAGAATTCACTTTGCAATAAATTGTGCGTCTATCTCTTGCCCAAGACTGCATTACAGAGCTTTTGAGGCTTCAGGATTAGAGGAGCAACTTGATTTGGCTGCTTATGATTTTATAAATGATCCTACTAAGAACATGGTGGAAAAGGATATGGCTAAATTGTCGAAAATTTTCTCTTGGTTTAGAGGAGATTTTAAGAACAGTGAGACTCCAAGTATCAAGGATTATATCAATAAATATTCTGAGGAAAAAATAGATGACTCTGGTAGTATTGACTATTTGGAATACAATTGGTCTTTAAATAACAATACCAATGTGAGGATGTAAATAAAAAAGGGCTACCTGAATTGGCAGCCCATTTTTATTATAGCGTACCTCTTAGGGCTTGCTCTCTTTCTATCGCTTCAAATAATGCTTTGAAGTTACCTTTCCCAAATGATTGGGCTCCTTTTCTTTGGATGATCTCATAAAAAACCGTTGGCCTGTCTTGTACAGGTTTTGTAAAGATTTGAAGTAGATATCCTTCTTCATCTCTATCGATCAGGATATTAAGCTTTTTCAATTCTTCAAGATCTTCATCAATCTTTCCTACACGATCAAGAACTGTTTCGTAGTATATTTCTGGTACATGTAGAAAATCTATTCCTTTGGCTCTTAGTTTTCCTACTGTTTCTATAATGTTGTCTGTTGCAACTGCTATATGTTGTACACCAGCACCATGATAAAAGTCAAGGTATTCTTCGATTTGAGATTTTTTTAGTCCTCTGGCTGGTTCATTGATTGGAAATTTTATGAAACCATTTCCATTAGAAACAACCTTGGACATCAATGCGGTATATTTCGTTGAGATATCTTTATCATCAAATGTGATCAATAATTTGAAACCTAAGACATCTTGGTAGAATTTTACCCATTTGTCCATGTCTCCAAGCTCTACATTACCAACACAGTGGTCAATATACTTCAAGCCTACCTCATCAACCGGGTATGCACTTTCTCTTGCCTCGTAGCCTGGCATGAAAGCACCGGAATATGCTGAGCGTTCTACAAGTGTGTGAACTGTAGTGCCGTAGGTTTTAATTCCTGCTAATTTCACTGAACCATTGTCATCCTTTACGCTATGGGGTTCGAAAGCTGATTCTGCTCCTCTATCAATGGCTATTTTATAAGATTCAGTTGCATCATCTACCCAAAGAGCGAGCGTTTTCACTCCATCACCATGTTTTGTGACATGTTTTGAAATCTCGTGATCAGGGCTCAAAGCTGCAGTAAGTACAATTCTAATCTTCCCCTGTTGAAGTACATAGGAAACGATGTCTCTGCTTCCTGTCTCAGGTCCTTTGTATGCAACCAGTCTGTAACCAAATGCTGCCTGGTAATAAATTGATGATTGTTTAGCATTACCTACATAAAATTCAATGTAGTCTGTTCCATTAATTGGAAAAGCATCTGTTGCAATATTCGATGCTATGCTTGTTGACGTATCCATATTCCTAGTTTTATTCTATCCAACTTTTATAATAATCAGGGTCTTCGAGTTCGAAGGCTTGTTTTGTCATAACTAAAGGAGCAAAAGTATCTACCATAACAGCGAGTTCTGCTGTACCTTTTTTTCCTATACTCTTTTCAACTGTACCTGGATGAGGTCCATGTGGTATTCCTCCAGGATGTAGCGTGATCATTCCTTTTTCAACATGTTTTCTACTCATAAAATCACCATCCACATAATATAGAACCTCATCAGAATCTATATTTGAGTGATTATAAGGTGCAGGTATTGACAAGGGGTGATAATCATATAACCTTGGCACAAATGAACAGATCACAAAGCCTCTTGCTGCAAAAGTTTGGTGAACTGGTGGTGGTTGGTGCACTCTACCTGTGATAGGTTCAAAATTGTGAATGGAAAAGGCGTAGGGGTAAACGTATCCGTCCCAGCCTATGAGATCAAATGGATGATTCATGTAGGTGTAAGGATAGATCATATCCTGTTTCTTAATGAAAAATTTAAAATCACCTTTTTCGTCATTCGTCTCCAATTCAGCAGGTTTGCGAATATCTCTTTCGCAGAATGGAGCATGCTCCATTAGTTGACCGAATTTGTTCCTATATCTATTTGGTGTAATGATGGGACTAGTGCTTTCAACTATCAGTAGTCTATTGTTGCTATCATTAAATTCAAGTTGATAGATTGTACCTCTTGGGATGACTAAATAGTCTCCATATTCAAAGTTGATTTTTCCGTAAGGAGTCTTTAGTGCTCCTGAGCCGACATGCACAAATAGGACCTCATCTGCATCGGCATTTTTAAAGAAGTATGTATCCATACTCTTTGAGGGTGCTGCTAATGATATTTTACAATCATTATTCACCAAGACAGGTACTCTTGACTTTAGGTAATCGGCATTTGGCTCTACCTTAAAACCAAGAAGTGATCTATGTTTAAGTTGCTTATCATCGATCAATTCTGGTGCAACTGAATAGGGGGCACCTACTTGAGTGATCTGTGTGGGTGCATTGGCATGATATAGGAGAGAATAGTTGTCACTGAATCCCTCTGTTGAAAACAGCTCCTCATGATAAAGACTCCCATCCGGTTTACGGAATTGGGTATGTCTCTTTGGGGGTATTTTCCCAAGTGAATGATAATGCATAGGCCTGTGATTTATATGGCGTTTAGATTGTCAAAAATATGATTTAAGGACTGCTTCAGATTGGCCAGCTGTGCTTGGTTTAATCCGGCATATGCTTTTTTCCTAAATTCAAGAATATGTGGACCAACATCAGAAACGAGATTATCTCCCGATTGTGTTAGACATATTTTGAATCTTCTCCTATCATCCGGATTGTTAATCCGCTCTACATATCCCTTTTGACATAGTAGGTCTATGATTCGAGTAATAGTAGGAGCATCCTTAAATGTACTGTTTGCCAAGGCAATTTGACCCTGCCCATCATTCTTGTTGAGTTCTTGCAATACGACCCATTGATCAACTGTAATGTTGAATCCCTTCTCTTTTAGAATTTGTTGGCATACTTGTTTCATCCTTTTTGAACTACGCTCAATTAGGAATCCAGTCATATGCTCAACATCAAGCAAAACATCTGTGTTCATTAGCAAACTATTTGTTGCTAATGTAATGATTGTTTTACTAATTATTTGTATGAAAAGTAAAGTTTAGTTTATCTCGTCCAAGTTAAATGGCATTTCCCATATAGGTAGACCTGTTTTGGGGTCAAGAACGACCATATTGCCTTTTTGAAAATTCTTGTCATCCAGATAAAGGATCGTTGTGTTTTTGATCTCTTTGTTCATGGATGCACTAATAAACTTAGATCTTACATTTGAGAAAGGCTCTGGAAGAAAAAGATTATTATATTTAGATTCAGACTTGATCTTCGATAATTGTTTTACGAATAGAAATCCTGACATAGTGTTTGTTTAAGTTGTTCAAATTAATTTTCCGCTGTCTACAGCAATTCGTACTCGGCTAATGGAAAAAATTTGATTTTTTAAGGAGTTACAATTGAGGTATTGAGTTTATAATTTATCTTCAACAAAAGTAATATCTATCTGTTAGGTTATTCGTTCAGTGAAAGACAATTACTTACATTGTATTTTTTGTGTATTATGACAATAGACGATTACAAAGTTTTATTACCTGATTTGCCAAAGGACCCTGGGGTCTATAAGTACATTGATAATAACGATGTAATTATATACGTGGGCAAAGCCAAGAATCTTAAAAATAGGATCTCCTCCTATTTTGGCGACAAAAAACATCAGAGCAACAAGACCAGGATAATGGTAAAGCAGGCAAAAAGGCTTGAGTTTGTTATTGTTGAGACAGAGACAGATGCGCTTTTATTGGAAAATACCCTAATAAAAAAGTTACAGCCAAGGTATAATGTAATGCTTAAAGACGGTAAGAGTTACTCTTATATATGCATTAAGAAAGAGCGTTTTCCAAGGGTTTTTATTACTAGAAAAGTCATTCGAGATGGTTCTTTTTACTTTGGGCCATATACCTCAAAGTCGAGAATAAAGGTTCTCTTAGATCTGATAAAGCATCTATTTCCCCTCCGGACTTGTACCTATAATTTGGGAGAAGAATATATAAATGCCGGAAAGTATAAGCTCTGCCTAGAGTATCATATTAAAAATTGCCTTGGGCCATGTACGGGTTTGGAAGAAGAAGAGCCGTATAATGATAAGATTGATCAGATCAAGAATATTCTCAAAGGTAATTTTGCACATGTAAAGCGGCACTTCGTTGATCAAATGAGATTGCATGCAGAGCAGCTTGAATTTGAGAAGGCACAGTCTATTAAAGAAAAACTTGTGGCCTTTGAAGATTATCAAGGTAAATCTATGGTTGTCAGTCAGACGATACAAGATGTAGATGTATTTTCTGTAGCTAGTATTGAGGGTACGGCCTTTGTCAATTATATCAAGATTGTCAACGGGGCAATAATTAATACTTACACTCAAGAAGTTATTAGGCAGTTAGACGAAACAGATGAGGACATCCTTACTTTTGCTGTGCCAGAGATTAGGAATAAATTCAATTCCTTGTCTAAGGAAATTTTAGTCCCATTTTCTATTTTATTACCTGAGGAAGATGTTAAAGTAATTGTTCCGAAGATTGGGGATAAGAGGAAGCTTGTAGAGCTTTCCGAGAAAAATGTAAAGTATTTCATTCTTAAGTTGCAAAAAGAGCAGGCTAATAGGGTCAAGAAACTGACTCATACCGAACGCATATTGACTACTTTAAAGAATGATCTTCAGATGGATGCAATTCCATTGCATATTGAATGCTTTGATAATTCCAATTTTCAAGGTTCATACCCTGTATCATCCTGTGTCGTATTCAAAAATGCTAAACCATCTAAGAAAGATTATCGACATTTTAACATTAAAACAGTTGAAGGTCCAGATGATTATGCTTCAATGGAGGAAGTAGTTTTTCGACGTTACAAACGATTGAGGGATGAGGGTGAAACATTGCCACAACTAGTAATTATTGATGGCGGTAAAGGGCAGTTGAGTTCTTCAATGAAAGCGGTTGAAGAGTTGGGCTTAGTTGGTCAGATGACGGTTATAGGTATCGCTAAGCGTTTGGAAGAGATTTTCTTCCCGGGAGATTCCATTCCACTTTATATCAATAAGAAATCCGAATCTTTGAAGTTGATTCAGCATGCTCGTAATGAAGCCCACCGATTTGCCATCACTTTTCATAGGGATAAACGCTCTAAGGGTCTTACGCAAACTGAACTTACAAACATTGCAGGTGTAGGTACAAACACTGCAGATAAGTTACTGAATCACTTTGGGTCTGTCAAGCAGGTTAAAGTAGCGCTTGTTAGTGAGCTTACAGAGGTCGTTGGACCATCCATTGCCAAAAAAGTTAAAGCATATTTTAAAGCTCAACAGGATTAGTCGAGTATTTCTCGATAATGTTCGAGTGTATTTTTAGCTGTATTTTCTTTAGAGAATTTCAAAACATGTGCTTTCGCTCCTTCGATTAGCTTTTGTCTGAGTGCATTATTCTGAATCACTTCTATTGCCAATTCAGCCAACAGGAAAGGATCTTTTATCTTACCCAAGAGACCTGTTTTTTTATGTATGACTAATTCTGGGATACCGCCTGCTGGGGTGGCAACTACTGCAAGGCCAGAAGCAAAGGCATCCAATATGGAAGTCCCTAGGCCTTCAGTTTTAGAGGTGAACAGAAAGATATCTGCATGGGGGAGTATTAGCGGAACATCCGATCTAAATCCAGTTAAATCAATATAATCATTGAGTTTTAAGCGTTTGATCTCTTCTTCGATGTGCACTTGCTCTCCTTGATCTTTGCCGATTATAAATGCACGTAGGTCTGGGATACTCTGTCTTAGAATATCAATTGTCTGTACGAAGGTGATTTGGTCTTTATGATCCGCCAGTGCCCCTACATTGACAACAATGGGACTTGAGCTTGGAATGTTGTATTCCGTTCGAAGAATATCTGTCTTTGAATTTTTGAATCTGGATAGATCAACACCAGAATAAACGGTATGAATATGTCCATGATCAGGCACATCCTTTTTTATGATTTCTTTGATTTGGTCTGAAACACAAAGGATTTTTTTGATCGAGGGATGTTTGTATTTCCAATGAGAAAGCGTACTGCTATTGATCGGAAAATCTACTCGCCTGGAAACAATGATAGGGCAGTCTAAGCCAAATAAACGGATCGCCATATATGCAAAGGTGTGCGCATGGCTGTCATGGCAATGAATGATATTTATGTTTAAAGCTTTTACTACTTTCTTGAGCTTTGCAGCAACTAAAGGATTTATAGAGAATCTCTTTTTAAAGGGAGTTGCTTTGAATTTATTTTTAACACAGAAATCATGAAATGCACCGCCCTGAATACAAAAAGCAAATTGGTCAACCTGCTTATTCCTAAGTTCTTGCATTAAATATGCGATCTGCTGTTCTCCGCCTCTCCAGGTCTTAGCAGTGGATATGTGAAGTACCTTAGGGGCGGTCATTATTTGTATTGTTTAGTTGATTAAGTAGGCGGTATTTTTTTCTCACCAAGTATGCATTTCTGCTACTTATGATCCATCCTTCCTTGCCGTCTAGTATTCCTTTTTTAAGAATAAGGGTTCTAAAGAATCTAAAGGATGGCGCAAGCCAAAGCTTTATCCATGTAGCCTTTTTACCTTTAGCATGCAGTTCTTGGGCGGATAGCTCTGCGTATTTATTTAATCGTTGCCAATGATCATCAAGGCTTTTGTATGAAAAATGTTCTAGTATGCCGGGTAGTTCTAATGTCTCATAAGCTGCTGGGATATTAAGCGTCTCATGTACATAATCACCTTGCCAATATATTTGTGCTCTATTGAAGATTCTAATTTTTTTATCTGGAAACCACCCAGAGTGCTTGATCCATTTACCGCAGTAGTTAGTCATTCTGTTTAAAATGTACACGTTATTGGCTTTTGGCTCTAGCGTTTGGATCGAATGCTGCAGTTTTTCTGAGAGCACTTCGTCTGCATCTATTGATATGATCCAGTTGTTTGCAGCAGCTTCATTCCCAATGTTTTTGGTTGCTGCGTATCCTTCCCAGGATGTTTCGATAATACGTGCACCTAGCCGCTGGGCTATCTCTTTGGTCTTATCTGTAGATCCTGAGTCTACAATTAGCACTTCATCAGTAATGGGCAAAAGGCTACGGATACATCTTTCAATGTTGTCTGCTTCATTTTTGGTTATTATTACTGCTGAAAATTTTGTCATTCTAGATTAGTTCGTATTACCTTCTGCTATAAAGTACGGATTTAGGAGGTTTTCTTTATTGTATCGTAACTCTTTCTGGTCTAGTTGATAAACTTTGCCCCCAGCCTCTTCAAGGATAATATGAGCTGCAGCTGTATCCCATTCCATTGTTGGACCAAGTCTAGGATATATATGTGCTTCATTGTTTGCTATTATCAGAAACTTAAGTGATGAGCCTCTTGAAACGAATTCTGGTTTGTTGAATTGATTAACATAGGTTTTGGTTTCTTCGCTTAGGTGCGATCTTGAGCAAACAAATTTTAGACCTTCATCTGTTTTGCTAAATGCCATTGCCTCAAGTTTTTTGTAGTTGCCGGCAGAGATATATTCGTGTGCTCCACCATCTTTAAATGCAAAGTAACATTTGTTTGTAACGGGGATATAGACTACTCCTAGTATGATTTTTTGATCTTCGACCAAGGCGATATTTACAGTAAAATCACCGTTTCTTTTGATAAATTCTTTGGTTCCATCTAGTGGGTCAACTAACCAACAGCGTTTCCATTCTTTGCGTTCTTCATAATCAACCTGCTTGTTTTCTTCAGAGATGATTGGGTACTTTTTGTTGAGGCCCTTTAGGTGGAAGCAAATAATTTCATTAGATTTTTGATCTGCTATAGTAAGAGGTGAATCGTCTTCCTTTTTTTTGATACCAGTTGGGTCGAAAGTATCATAAACATCAAGAATGGCCTTGCCGGCTTTCATTGAGATTTGGCATACTTGTTCTGCAAGAGCTTGAAGCGTCATTTTTTTTTTGCAAAATACAAAAAAGGTGCTTTAATACTAAAGCACCTTTTTTTTGTTAGTCGTGTCCTCCGAGTTGACAGCAACCTGGGAGAGCGTTATAGGCCTCCTCGATGGCTTTTACATCAATCAGCTTGATAGCCTACAGATGCTATCCGTTCTCGTATTGCTTGGAGTGAAAGTTTTGCAGAATCATACTTTACTTTCAGTTTCTTTGAAGTAACATCTAGTTCAGCAAGCTCTATTCCGTCCAAATCATTCACAGCCTTTTCTATTGTTTTTTTGCACATGTTGCATTGTGCAGTTGTCATGATTTTAGCTTTTTTTGTTTGGCCAAAAGCAATGGATGCTATAAAAAGCAAGCCAATAATTACACTTATCCTTTTCATAATATATTTATTTAATTGTCCATTTAATACCCATGTAGCCTCTAATTCCTAAAGTTGGGCCATAAATATGGGAAGCATTGAAATAATCACTGAATGGATTCTCATGATCAATTATAGGATTTTCTTGAGTGAAATTACCTAGATTTTCTCCACCGAAGTAAAATTCAAATCGATCACTGAATTTCTTATTAATATGAATATTGTAAAGTTGGTAAGAAGGTGTATTACCAACGTGATTCGTCAGATCAATAGTATTTGGAATAAAAGGATGTTCTGGGAATAATTGTTTCCCGACGAATTGAGTACTGAAGTTGATGTCCCAATTTGTTCCTGGCACAGTATATTCCAATGTAAAGAGACCTCTGTTTTTGGCAAACAATGGTGGGATTCTATTGCCATCTTGGAATCCAACCTCATAATGATTGTATTTGTAGGCTCCTTTTACACGAAGATTGTCGTTGAGTTCTATATTTGCCATTACAAGAAAATAAGTCGATTTAGTTTGACCTTTTTGATTGTAGAAAAGCACATGATGTGAATGCCTTTCCATATCCATTACAACTTTGTTGATGAAAACGGAGTGGTAGGCATCAGCAATCAAGCTTACTGAGCGGCCATTTACAATAAATTCTTTAGTGAAATTGATACCCATATTCCATGCCTCTTCAACATTAAGTTCCTCTTCCAGCATTATATCTGTATTGCTGATTAACATCCCGATATTCTCTGAGAGAATGTAAGGAGTTTTATACCCTTTACCAATATTCAAACGAGCAATAGTGCGATCATCAAAGTTATATTTCAAGCTCACTCTTGGACTTGCCAATAAACCGTATAAATTATGTTGATCTAGCCTTAAACCAGTAATTAAGCCTAATTTCTGGAGAAAAACACTAGGTTCCTTGTCCGAGCAGCAAGCGTCTTTGTTGCCTTTGTCCGAGCAGCAAGCATCTTTGTTGTCCTTGTCCGAGCAGCAAGCATCTTTGTTGTCCTTGTCCGAGCAGCAAGCATCTTTGTTG
>Ga0206131_10003612_pt1 | contig 17634 bp, 17 predicted proteins | sample Helgoland_Spring_FD_148636 | JGI IMG/M metagenome (GOLD analysis project Ga0206131, IMG submission 148636) | Pelagic subsurface seawater microbial communities from Kabeltonne, Helgoland, North Sea - Helgoland_Spring_Bloom_20160517_1 | ecosystem: Environmental > Aquatic > Marine > Epipelagic ...
TGCCCCCCATCCCAAAAAGCCTTGAGGCTATCGTTTATACCTTGCCGCTTCAGCTTTTGTCTTATCATGTTGCTCTACTGAAAGGAACTGATGTCGACCAACCGAGGAATTTAGCCAAGTCCGTCACTGTGGAGTAGTTTATGATTCTTAGTGAGAAAAAGTTGTCGGTAGACATTAAAGTTCGGAACTATGACATCAAAGTATAATACTGTGACATTAAAGTTGAAAACCTTTTAAACCCGGTTAAAATGATTAAAAGTTAACCAGGTTTTTGTTATGGCAAAATCGAAGTACGCTTTAACTGAAAAGCAAATCAATAAGCGGATAAATGAAGGCCGAGGTGCTGGAAGGCTTTCTGACTATAAGCCGTGGCTGTATATTAGTGAGGTTCCTTCAGAAGGTCGTTCTCAGCGAGTTTATTCCCACCTTACCGGCCGAATCCATCATGTACTGTCAGACCTTGAATTCGCAGTTTTTCTCCTTCTCGACCATAACTCTGCTGTAACCGACATTCGAGAACAATTTCCACTCAACAGAGATGACACTCTCAATATTTCCAAGGAAGGTCAGCTTTGGCACCCTTCGCAAGAAGGGATAAATCTTGTCATGTCCTCAGATTTTTTGGTTAACACTGATTCTAAAACTCAGCCCAAGTTTGCTATTCAAGCAAAATACTCCAAAGATTTAAAAAACCCAAGAACCGTTGAAAAGCTTGAAATTGAACGCCGTTATTGGCACATCAAAAAAATCCCCTGGTTCCTCGTAACAGATAAAGAGATAGACAAAACAGTAGTATCGAATATTGGGTGGCTATACGGGGTTAAGGAGTACTTTGATGAAGTAATAACCGATGAGCTATCGCTTGCTTTTGAGCATATCAGTGCTTATTTTGTTCAACACCCAGAAAGAAAAGTCGTTGATTTGTGTAAAGAGTATGACATGGCATACCAGCAAGATCTTGGTCAGTCACTTTATGATATTCGTTTAATGTGTGCAGCAAGACTTATTACGTTCGATATTCGTTTACCATTTCACAGTTTGAAAGCGAAAGAAATTGCGTTTAGAAGCGTATCTTTAATCGGAGAGCACCGCCATGTGGCCAGTTAACGAAACTCTAGCGTTTGATGGTAAGGCTTACCGCGTGCTTTTTACTGAGACAAGTTACTTCTATTGGATTGCTATTGATGAGGATAAAGGTTTACCTGAAAGAATCTATTTTGATGCATGCCGCAACTGGGCCGATGAAGGGCGTATAGAAAAAATTCCTGACCCTTATTCATATCTTCAAGGAGAGTCTTGGAACAAAGAGTCAAATGCATATCAGAAAAGGCACAATGACTTTGATTTGATTAAGCCCATCGTAGATGGTGAAGGAGCGTTTGACAAAAGGGTTCGAGCAAAAAGGATTAGTCATGCGGTTGCCAATTCAAATAAAACCAAATCGACCATCTATCATTTAGTTCGGAGGTATTGGCAGCGTGGACAAATAAAAAATGCCCTAATACCAGATTACAAAAACTCAGGTGCTGCCGGAAAGAGAAGAAACTTCACAACAAATAAAGCTGGTAAGTCTAGGGTATACGGTGTCGGTGATGGCAAACAAGTAACTGAAGAAATCAGAAAACAGTTCCGAATTATTTGTGATAAATATTTGATGAATGATAAAGGTAACTCCGTTACTTATGCATACAGGAAGTTTGCAAAAGCATATAAATTACTGAACTCAGATGTTGAAGAGCATGAAATTCCAACACTCCGCCAATTTAGATATTTCTATAAAACCGAGTATAGCAAGGTCACAAACCTCATCGTTCAAACACCTATGGGCAATTACAATAAAGATGTTAGGCCACTACATGGAACTGCAACCGAGCAAGCTTTAGGCCCGGGTAGTCGATATGAGATTGATGCCACCATTGCAGATATTTATTTAGTTGATGATGACGATTCAGACAAGGTTATCGGTCGCCCGACAATTTATATCGTCATCGATGTTTTTAGTCGTATGGTTGCAGGTTTTTATATTGGTTTTGATAACCCCTCTTTCCCCGTTGCAATGAAAGCACTGATATGCAGCTTTGGCAGCAAAGTAGAAACCTGCGCAAAATATGGTATCGATATTTCAGAAGAACAGTGGCCATGCATAGGTATTCCCGATGTGTTGCTGGCTGATCGCGGTGAATTGATGAGCCACCAAGCAAATTATTTGGTTGATGCTATTGGTGTTCGACTTGAAACAGCTCCACCTCGAAGAGGCGATGCTAAAGGCATTGTCGAGAGATCATTTGGCACGTTACAGGCTAAGTTCAAGCCCTATATGCCAGGTGTCGTAACTGGTAATAAGGTTAAGAAGCACGGTGAAAAAGATTATAGAGTTGAAGCTGCTGTGGCGAGATCTGACTTTGTTGAGATATTGCTCTATTCAATACTTGCTCACAACTTAAACAAACCTTTAGAAAAGTACGATCGTGCTCCTGATATGCCAAAAAGCCTTCCCTCTATCCCAATTGAACTTTGGAAGTGGGGGCTTCAACATCGTACCGGACGGTTACGAACTATAGATATCGATATTGCTAAAATATTATTGTTGCCTCGTCAAAAGGTCACAGTATCTGAATTAGGTGTAAAGTTATGGGGATTAACCTACACAGGAAAAGAAATAATTCAGACAGGTTGGATGCACCGCTCTTCGGAAGTCTCTAGACCTAAAAAACTATTTGCAGCCTATGAACTTGGTTCTGCTAATCACATATATCTGTTTCCTGAAGAAGGGAAAAATACATTTTGGGTTTGTGATCTTGCTAGTCGAAGTAGAGAGTTCCGAGATCTAACTTGGTATCAAGTATGGGAACGTCAAGCAGCTCAAAAACAGGCTTTGGCTGAAGCTAACTATCAATTTGCACCCGTAGAACGAGATTTTGATGATCTTCTTGAAAAGAAACTGAAGAAAGCAACAAAGAATCGTAAAACCAGTACATTGAGCAACGCGCAAAAGATAAATGAGATTAAAGAAAATAAACGGAAAGCGCGAGAGCATGAGAGAAAGGAATTAGCAACACAACCATCTAGGGCGAAACAAGAAGAAGTCGCATCGGTGATACCTATAAATGGAGAGGAGGAACGTTATCAACTGCCTGACTTCATACCGGAGCTATTTGATGATGAGGATGATAACTGATGATGAAAAGCCAAGATCATCGTGTAGTTGCCGTCTATCAAAGTGCAACACTCTCAGCTTACCGAAATAACCCGCTGATAGAGGCATTGCCACCGATCAATAGTTTTCTCGACGAGTCGATTGCTCTAAAGGGATCCTTGAGGTGTACCGCAGAAGATATCCATCGAAATGGCATTGAAAGAGCGCATAGTATCTGTCGTGTTATAGATGATTTTTTCCAGCCCCTCAGTCAGCACATCCAGTTGCATGAACGACTTTCATTGATGATACGGCGCGGCTATGTTGGACGAAATCCTGAAACAGGTGACTGGGCAAGGCATATACAAAATGGTTACGAGCGTGTTTTATCTGGTGATTTGAAGGCGATAAAGTTCACGGAAGTTAGTTCTACAGCCCAAAGCATGACATTGATTGGATGTAGCGGGAATGGCAAAACAACAGCGATCAAGCAGCTTTTGTCGTTATACCCTCAAGTTATTTATCACCCTGACAGAAATCTTGAGCAAGTCGTTTATCTAAAAATTGACTGCTCCCATGATGGATCACTCAAAGAGTTGTGTTTGAACTTTTTTCGTGCGATGGATAGAGCATTAGGAACATCAAACTACGAAAGACAATACTCGACCAGCAAAAGGCCCAGTATTGAAACGCTTTTGGCTGCAATGGCCCAAGTTGCAAATGCTCATGCAGTGGGTGTTCTTATTATTGATGAAATACAACACCTTAGCCGTTCTCGCTCTGGTGGCTCTGAGAAAATGCTCAATTTTTTTGTGACATTAGTAAACACCATTGGTCTTCCTGTGATTTTGGTAGGAACACCAAGAGCCCGTGAAATATTCGAGGCAGATATGAGATCTGCAAGACGAGGCTCAGGTCTTGGTGCAATTTTTTGGGATCCAATGGAAGAAGGAAGAGAGTGGAAAGCGCTTACAGACAAGTTATGGTCTTTCCAATGGCTTCAAAAACGTGATGAGGTACTGTCGGATGAAGTCCGTTCTCTATGGTATGACCTGAGCCAAGGTGTTCTAGATATTGTGGTTAAGCTATATGTCTTGTGTCAGTTGAGAGCAATTGCGACCAAAGTAGAAAGGATCACACCTAAGTTAATGCAACAGGTTTACGAAGATGAATTAAAACCTGTTCATCCTATGCTAGCAGCGCTTCGTTCGGGTGATGTCGAGGAAATGACTAAATTTTCAGATCTTAAATTAAAAGATACTGATAAAAGGTTACTTGAGCTGCAAAAACAAGTAGCCACAACTGCTCAGCAAACACCAGAGGAGTTTGCATATCAACAGCTCAGAACAGATGAAGAACGGCGCGTATATATGGCATTAAAAGATGAGCTTGACTCAACGCTTTTGGCCCCTGTAATACGACAGCTTTTTGACCTAAATCCTGATTTGACTTGGATAAGCTTATTGCCATTGGTGCATGAGCAGATCACTAATTCTAAAAAATTACGACAAAAAGAAGAGGCTAAGCCAAGTAAGGGCAAGAGGGCATCATCAATCAAACAAACTCAGTGGCATACACTTGACAGTGAGGACTTGAGGTTTTTATATTCGCAGACCGATTCTGCAACCGAGATGTACACGGCAATGTCGAAGTCGGGGTTGATTCTAGACATTCAGTCATTGCTAGAGGAGGCGGTTTAATATTGCGCAACTTCCCTGTTCCTTACCCAGATGAATTAATCTATAGCGTGGTTGCTAGAGCTGGAATTCGCAATGCGATAACAAGTTCTAAACAGCTACTAGATGAAGTGTTTAGTGATAGAAAAGTGATTGCGACAATTGACCTACCTAGTCATTTGTCATCGATATCAGAGCTACTAATTAATACAGAGCGAGTTAACGTCCAACAGCTTATTTATGAGCATACAATATTCCCGATTTACGCTCCTTTTGTCGATGAAAGCATTAGAATTAGAGCAATGAAGCGAATGGAACATTGCGCTAAGGGCTCTGTTCATCTGATGCTAGGAACCCCTGCTTCTATTGTAAAAACATCGGGCAATTTTCGTGGTTGCCCTGTTTGTCTATCAGAGCAAAAGCAAAAATACGGCGAAAGTTATTGGTCGAGATTGTGGTTTTTACCATCCTTATCATATTGCCCTGGGCATGGGCCTCTGAGCCAATCGACAACCTCATACCATGATAGCAGGCACACGTATCATGCATGTGACCGAATACAATGTCAGCCCTTTTTATGTAACGACCAGAATATAACAGCACAGCGGTTAGCTTATCTAGCTAGCAAAGCTCAAGAAGTAATCCGCTTACCAGCCCAAAAGTCCCCAACTCGGCATCAATGGAGTCTTTTCTACAATCATTTAGCGCACGAATTTGGGTTTGGAAAAGGTGCTAAACAGGTTGCTCACGATAAGATTGCTGATCTAGTTGTAAATAAGATCGTTACCCCTGAGCTAACCATTAATTCTGATAGAGAGAATAATTGGCTTCGTACCATATTTCGTCGACATCGCAAAGCTTTTAGCTATCTGCAGCATTTAACGGTTTGGTCTGCTTTTATTCCTGACATGTCGATTGGTGAAATTCTTAAAGAAGTTAAATCAAAAGAGAAAGTGACGGTATCCTTCTCGAAGGACAATGTTCACCTTGTGGCAAATTTAAATGAGAAAAAGCGTAATCAGTGGCATGACTTAATAGGCAAGACTTCGATTAAGAAAGCACGCAAACTTCCAGATGGTGGTGCACTGTATGCTTGGCTGTACCGAAATGATAGAGATTGGCTATTGGCTTACAATCGAGCTCATCAATCCCAATCGGTCGTAAGACAGAGAAAAGTAGACTGGGGTGCTAGAGATCGATCACTAACCAAACAGCTTCTTAAGATAATTGAACGACTAGATACAGTTATTGACGGCCCTCGAAGAAGCAAAAATTTCTTGCTCAAACAGTTAGGTAATCACGGTTCGGTGAGTAAAACATTGAAATTCTTACCATTGCTATCTTTTGCTTTGAATCGATATCAAGAAAGTGTTTTTGAGTTCCAAGCTCGTCGGCTGACCATGACTGTAATCGCAAAAGTACAAACAGGGGCTGCTATGAGCCGATGGCAGTTGATGCGTTCAGCAAGGCTGCCCAAAGAGAGAATAACACCAATTGTCGATAACTTACTAAACTGGGTTGTTAACGAAGACAAACATCAGATAGAGAACTGTGATGGGAGCTAGGTTTTACAAATGTGATGATGATGTTCGAATAGTGCACCTAGGGAAGGTGTTACTACGAAGCAGTGACTCATCTTATCGACCTTCAATTGAAGTTTGGTGTTATCCACCTCAGCAGAAAAATAATTTTCATGCGACTGCATTTTCTAACGTCCCTGCTTTGTACCGAGGGAAAATAATTAACCAAAGAGGGTTATCAGAAAGTTACGATAAACGAGGGCGTCATACATTTAGAAGTAATCAATACCTTCGACATAGTACTTTAAGTGAGTTCCATGACTCAGTTTCTGCTGAGTCTGTAAAAAAGAAAGAGTCGGAGCAACATGCATTTGTATTAGACCAAGGTGCTGCCCCCAAACTGGTTATTCCTCAGCTTGAGTTGGCAAGGGTTTTATTTTATGCCAGCTCTTATTTATCGCGAGCGTCATTAATGTCTTCTCGTTTGCTTACAGATTTCAATGTCGAAGTTAACACCAGGGGGGATTATGCCAACATCGAAGTTTTGCAAACATCGAACTTTCCTCCTTCGGCATTTAACGATTCAGCAACAAGAGCAATGTTGAGCTGGTTACTTATTGATAGAAATGCCAAACGCTCATTTGAATCTATTTTTAGATATTTTAACGTCGAGAAGGAGCGAGATGTATCTGCGGGCTACAAGCGATGGCTATTTCATTTCGACCCTCCTCAGATGGTTGGATGGTCTTTCGAATATGAAGGTAGGCTTGATGCAGGTGACCATTACTTTCTGGTTGAAAAGATAACGGATATTGAAATTAACGCTCAAATGCCGTCTAAGGTCTACTTTCATAACCCGTCTTTTACGCATCCAGATGAAGGCCAAGAGCCAAGGAGTGGTGGTGAAGGCTCTGAACCATATGAGCGTCCAGAAGATCATATTATCGATGATGAGCGCGAGGCTTCCGATGCTAACTATGCATTCTTACTAGGTGAAAATACCTGCTCAGTAAGGTTTAAAAATCGTTTTTCAACATCAAAAGTGACGATGCCTAAAAGGAGTCATCTGCCAGATAGCCGTCAAGAAACACGTAAGAAAGCAACTGATACAGTAAGTACTAATGAGCCGGGTAGTGATGGTGAGATACCTTCTGCAGATATGGGGGGCAGTATGCAAGATTGCACTGATAGATCATACGAGTATGCCTCTCGCTTTACGGCCTTTAACACGATGGTGCAAATGCTAGAGGAAAAATATGCCTGCACCATCATTGACTCGTACACTCATGAACTGGATCAGATTGGACGTAGTAAATGCCACCTGATTGACTCTGGTGCAAAAAGAACAATTCGTTGCGTTGTCGTTAAACAGAACGGTCATGTTAATTATCTCCTAGAAATTGATGTAACTGGGCTAAATAAATGGCTCTCTACCAAATGCGTTCGGCAAATCGACACTTGTAACTGGAGAGAACAGTTTTCTCGAATCAAAAAAGGCGTAGTGAAGAAGTCTTTTGGATGGCCAACACAAGAGATGGACGCAATGTTTGGCTTCAAAAAGCATATTGGTATTTCCCACCCTAAGTCAGTCGTGGGACACCCGACAGGTATTCCGACGGAGTCAATCTTAGACTGGGCAAGAAGGGTTGTTGAGAAACTTTAGTCCAAAAAACTGTTACAGGCCGCTTAACTCTCTACTGAAAAAGACGGTTATTAATGGGGGATTACATACCTAAATGGATTTAATTAAAGGCCCCGCGCAAGGAGTTAAGGATATTCTCTAGTGCAATCTCTCTTGATTTATCACCTTTTAAAATGGTTCTGATTGGACTTCCCAGGCTTTCCTAGACACTGGTTGACTCCAAAAAATACGCCTCTTCGAACTTAGCAGGCGATACGCCGCCTGTATAGTGGTCTAATATCACCGGACACTTTAATAAGAGATAATTTAAGTCCAATATTAAGGTGTCAGTATGAATCAGAAACGACAATATAAACAGTATCCAAAAGAGTTCAAAGAAGAAGCCGTGGCTTTGGTGAATGAACAAGGGTATAGCGTCCCAGAAGCTTCGAAGTCACTGGGGGTTAACTCTAATTTGCTCTATCGCTGGAAGGACAAGGTTGACCAGCTAGCAACAGGAACAGCGTTAGCTGAAGATGAACGTGCTGAATTGAAGCGCCTTCGCAAAGAAATCAAAGAACTACGCATGGAGAAAGAGATTTTAAAAAAGGCCAGTGCCTTCTTCGCGAAAGAAATGAAATAAAGTTTGCTTTTATCAAGGACGCAAAAGCCAACTACCCGGTTATTAAACTCTGCTCAGTGATGCAGGTAAGCACAAGCGCCTTCTATGCTTGGCTCAAGCGGGCAATGGAAATTGTCAGCGTTGATGAGCTTCATTTGTATCGCCGCATGAAGCAGTTGTTCAAGAAGAGTCGAGAAAGCCTCGGTAGCCGGGAAATGATGAAAAAACTCCGTGAAGAAGGCTTTCAAATAGGTCGTTACCGCGTCCGTAGTCTGATGAATAAGTTAGGCCTAGTGGTTACCCAGAGGATAGCCTATAAGGTTACCACGGTACGTAAACACAGCGATGCCGTAGCTGACAATCTGCTTAACCAGTGCTTCAACCCTGTAGCGCCAAATGAAGTCTGGGCTGGCGATGTGACCTACTTGAAGACAGGTGAAGGTTGGATGTATCTAGCCATCGTTATGGACTTATATTCTAGGCGTATAGTGGGCTGGTATGTAGATAAACGGATGACTAAAGAGCTAGTATGCAAGGCCTTGATAAAGGCCTACAACGTGAGGCAACCGGGTAAAGGATTGGTATTCCACAGCGACCGTGGTTCTCAGTACACCAGCAAAGGCTATCGTAAATTGTTGGCTAGTTATGGAATGCGAGCCAGCATGGGTGATGTTGGAGCTTGTTGGGATAATGCTGTGGTTGAACGTTTCTTTGGCAGTTTGAAGCACGACTGGTTATTGAAGATCCATCAGCCAACACGTGAATTTATGAAGCAAGACGTGGCAGCTTACATGAGGTATTACAATCTCGAAAGGCTACATTCGAGTAACGGCGACATGTCGCCAATTAACTATGAAAGTTCTCTAAGAAAAGTGTCCGGTTTGGCTTGACCAGAACAATAATGCTGGGGCTGCTAACGCCGGATAGTGGTCAAATATTACTCGATGGAAAAGATATTACGCAAATGGGGCTGACTAACTATCGCAAAAAGATAGCTGCCGTGATGCAAGACGACACGCTATTAACCGGTTCTATTGCGGACAATATCAGCTTCTTCGATGTCAATGCCGATACTAATAAGATTGAGCAATGCGCTAAAAGAGCAGCCATTTATGATGACATTGCCAACAAAACCATGGGCTTCAACACCTTGGTTGGTGACATGGGAGCGAGCCTATCGGGCGGTGAAGTACAGCGCCTGCTGCTAGCGCGAGCTCTGTACCAATCTCCCTCAGTGCTATTCATGGACGAAGCTACTAGCCATTTAGATAAGATCAACGAAACTAAAATTAGTGACCAAATTCAATCACTGCCAATGACTCGAATCATGATTGCGCATCGTCAGGAAACAATACAAAAGGCAGAAAAAGTATACCGGCTCAACAATGGCGTGCTCCAACTAAGTATCGACTAAAAAGACACTCCACTCTCGAGGACGTCAAATGACAAATAGTTACGGAAAGATTGCAGCCAATGATGATCAAAGCGCCATCAAAATACTTCTCTATGATATCGGAAAAGAGACAAACGTCAGGTTAGAAACCATTGTACTTAATGAACTTCAGATATATCTGAACACCATTAAATCACTGAGCCGAGCATCAAAAACAGATTTTGCAAACTCGTTAAACTTAAGCCCTCGCTCTGTTACCCGAAAACTACAAAAACTTGGAACATCGTACCAAGAACAATTAACCAATGAACGACTGAAACGTTGCGATATTCTCATAAAGCAGACTAGTCTGAGTGGTGCTCGCCTCTCCAGATTCCTTGGATTCGAAAATCCAAGTAACTTTTATCAATGGTTCAAACAACACCACGGTGTAGCTTTTACGCAATTTATTGACTCGGCGAGACAACATTTTGATGATTAAAAACCCAAACAAACCACACAAAAATTTACAGCTCTCAACCAAAAAAAACACTCTGTCCCAAATTGCTATGCTTCTGTCCCAAAATGCTATGGTTTTGTCCCAAAACAGTAGTGTTGTTGTCCCTTTTTATTATTGCCGGATTTTCTGAAACCGTTAAACTTATTAGCAAGAATTGCGCACAAATATGGCAATTCTTAAATTTTTAAACTTTACTCTTAAGGAGAAACATTATGAGAGAATTAACACTCAATGAAATGGAAGAAGTCAGTGGTGGAGTAGCGCCCGTTGTTGTGGCAGCAGTAATAGGGGCTGTCGGAGCTGTTGTAACCGCAGGAATAGCTGCATATGCAGCATTGAGTACGGATGATTGCACCACTACAACTTCTACCACAACTGAAGGAAACACCACTACCACAACATCTAGCACTGAGTGTACGTAGAATAAATCCATAGAGAACTGTGGTCACGCAGTATGACTCTTTTCTGCTCCCACAGTTCTCTCAAACTAATTTTATGGGTCATAGGAACTAGACATGAACATACAAAATGAACGAGTCATAACAGCTAGTATTTTATGTATTGGGTTTACAATTGCGTTAATTATCATTGTGTACGCAGTTTTAGCCACTGATGACTGTGTCGTTACGACCACAACCACAAAAGAAAGCGGCTCAACTATTACCGTTGAAGAAAAAGTATGTGAGTAATATCGATTGCAAAAACGTTGCGATATTCTCATAAAGCATACTAGTCTGAGTGGTGCTCGCCTCTCCAGAGAGCTAAGGTCAAATCTGGTGTATGGGCATCAAGCAGCATCCTGTGATTGATCTTGCTCTACACGTATACCGTCCTTGAATTTTACTCCCTGAACGACATCAGCTAATAAGCGGTAACCTCTCAGTCGTCTCCACTTACTTTCAGCTGTTGTCATTAATTTATAGGTCATGGCCAAGGTCGTTTTGCGGCTGCCACAACTCTTCGATTTTGTTGTTCTCAAGCGCACGGTAGCAAATGCTGATTCAATCGGATTCGTCGTTCGAATATGCTGCCAGTGCTCTGCTGGAAAATCATAAAACGCAAGCATGCTCGTTTTGTCTTTGGCTAAACAGTCCATAGCGCCTGGGTACTTTGCCTCAAAGCATGTGAGGGTTAAATCAAAGGCTTTATGTGCATCCTCTCGCGTCTCGGCTTGCCAGATATCATGCAAAGCTTCTTTGATCTTCGGCTGCACTGACTTCGGTACTTTGTTCAGGACATTGACTGTTTTATGTACCCAACATCTCTGAGTAGCCGTTTGTGGCCACTTCTTTACCAGAGCTTTCCAGAAGCCTAACGCACCATCTCCTATGGCTAGCTTTGGTGGTATCGTCAAGCCTTGAGCCTCAAGCTGTGACAGAACTTCAAACCAGCTTGCCTCTGACTCTCGATAGCCATCAACTACAGCCAGCACTTCCTTGCGGCCTCTGTCATCAGAGCCAATGATGACCAACAAACACAGCTTATCGTCCATGCGGACGTTGCTGTAAATACCATCTGCCCAAATATAAACATAACGACGTTTGCTCAAATCACGCTTGCGCCATTGGTCGTAATCAGACGCCCATTGCTGCTTCAAACGACTCACCGTATTGGCTGACAAGCCTTTAACATTTTCACCCAACAATGCAGCCAGTGCAGGTTGCATCTCTCCTGTTGAGATACCTTTCAAATACAGCCAAGGAATAAACTCCTCAACCGTTTTGGTTCGTTTTAAGTAAGGTGGAATCAGCTTGCTATTGAACCTAATCCCACAACCCGAACGATCTCTGACTTTTGGCACTTTAACGGCAATGTCGCCAACGCCTGTTTGTATGCGCCGTTCCGGCAAATGACCATTGCGAACAACCGCCTGTTTACCATCAACCAAATGCTCTGAATACTGAGTAAGCAAGTCTGCCAACTCAGACTCTATTGCTTTGGCTAACAACTGCTGAGCGCCTTGCTTGAGTAATGCATTCAATGGATCTTGTTCTGGTTTGTTGAGCGAAATAATCGTACTATCAGTCATATGCGGTTTACCTCGTTGGTTGTTGATCTGCCAAGATCAATCAACAGGGTAACACCGCATCTTATTCAGCTCATACACCAGAAATCACTATAGCTCGTGTACATGACAGCATAAAGTGGCCGCGCTTTGACACCATAAGTTGGCCATTTAACCCGTAAATCATTAACTTCCCTCTAAACATTCGATCTGTGATGTATTGACAGATTTTTTGCGCTCTTTAAGATAAAGCTATGCATATTTACGTTTTTCTGTTTTCTAAATTGCTCTAGAAATCAGTCAGTTGATTAAAAGCATGGGAGATTAAGGTGCAACGCCCAGAAGATTAATGCGCAATATACAAATGTTATATGCCCGACCAGGTAAGTACCGGAGCTAAGGAATAAGTGTGAAGATAAAAGAAGTACAACTAAATCGATTCAAGCGTTTTACAGACCTCAAACTAACCAGTCTTCCTGAAACCGCAAAGCTTATAGTTCTTGTAGGACCGAATGGGAGCGGTAAAACCTCTCTCTTCGAAGCACTAAACCACTGGTATAAGTCCAACGGATTCAATGACCGTGGAGTCCAAGACTATTTAGAGAAAAACGACGGTGCGATTTCTGACGCACAAGCATGGAAGCGTGACTTCCAGAAGAAAGTAGAAATACTTTTTCATAATGACCAACAGCTAAACCAAGAACAAATAAAAGGAAAATTCTATTTTCGCACCGCTTATAGGAATGAGCCCGACTTTACGGTTTCCAATCTAAATAGGCAGAATAATCCTGCGGAGAATATTAAACTGCAAAATCTCATGCAGAACGATCAAACTGTTTCTGAAAACTACCAACGACTCGTAGCCCAGACGCTAGCGGGTGTTTACGTGCCATCGAATAACACCAAGACTGTTGAGCAGCTTAGAGGTGAACTCATAGGGAAGATAAAGTACTCCTTGTCGAAGATATTCGAAGACCTCAATTTAAGCTCGATTGGAGATCCGCTTTCAAACGGTAGCTTCTATTTTGAGAAAGGCACAGCCAAAGATTTTCACTACAAGAACCTATCAGCTGGTGAAAAATCGGTGTTTGACCTTGTCTTGGACATGATTATTAAGTCAAGCTTTTACTCAGATGCTGTATTTTGTATTGATGAGCCGGAAGCGCACATGCACACAAAGCTCCAATCGAAAGTTCTGAGAGAACTCTATAATTTGACTCCTGACAACTCTCAGCTATGGGTGTCTACTCACTCGATAGGAATGCTTAAGGAAGCCGAAGATATAGAAGAGGAGAAGCCCGGGACGGTAGTTTTTCTAGATTTCGATAACAGAGACTTTGATTTGACTGAAGTAATTCAGCCAGCTCAGATAAGCAGGGCCATTTGGGATCGATTTTTTGATTTGGCTTTCGCCGACTTTTCGAAACTTATATCTCCTCAGAAAATAGTATTCTGCGAAGGAACTAGTCAAGGAAGGAAGTATAGAGATTTCGATTCTTTAGTGTACGGAAAGATACTAGGCGAGAAGTATCATGGGGCCACATTTGTTTCAGTAGGATCTTGCTCAGAAGTAGAAGATCTAGAAAACCAGTCTATCAAAATTGTTTCCAACATTTTGAAGTCATCCGAAATCATAAAATTCGTGGATCGGGATGATAAAAGCGATGAGGAGGTAGGAGAGCTACTGGCGAAAGGAGTCAAGACTTCAAAAAGAAGGCACATCGAATGTTACCTACTAGATGATGAGCTTATTAGGAAGCTGTGTTTAAACTCAGATAAAGAAGAGCTTATCGAAGAGTGCCTTCAGGCAAAAAACTCCGCAATTGAAGACAGCATTAGTAGAGGTAACCCTGCCGATGACATTAAGTCGGCAAGCGGCCATATTTTCACAGAAATTAAGAGAATCCTTGGATTGACGAAGTGTGGCAATAATAAGTGCGCCTTTCTTAGAGACACTATGGCACCGCTCATTACTGAAGATACGCAGGTATACCAAGAAATCGAAAGCGAGATATTTGGTGAGGATGAGAGGAGCATATAACAAGCACATGTTGTCGGACTGGGCTTCCGCTGCGCTCCAGCCCAGCCGCAAATGCAGGCGTTAGCACTTATAGAAAAGCGAACTATGACACTAGAAACCACAGGAATAGATCACGTCAACCTTCAGGTAAATAACCTTGAAGAATCATTTAGGTTTTGGGAAAGGCTTTTAGGTTTTGTGATTCTTGAAGAAATCCCTTCTCAACAAGGAATGATTATTGGAAATAGAGCAGCGAAACTGGCGCTTTATGAAAACGCTGAACTTGGGCGTGTAACTAAACATGGGTTTTCTCATCTATGTTTTCATATATCAAATTTCGAAAATGCCCTGTCACTCTGCGAGGAGCTGGCTTTGCCCATTTTATATGAAGGTATCGTTGAATGGCCCAAGTCCAAATCTCTTTATGTGGAAGATCCAAATGGTTACGAAGTTGAGTTAACAAATACATGGGGTGGTGATCTTGCATAACAACACTATCTTGAGCGACGCCATGACGGCAGCATCTATTTCGAGCATTTGATAAGAAAGGCAACACTAACCAAAAGAGCCAATCTGGCCACATTAGCTGACCCAAAGGCCTCACTGAAAGGAGTCAAAACATGCAAACAGTATTTCTAATAGTCTTCCTAACCCTCAGTTCTCCACAAAGCTGGTCGACGGATAAACCCATAGATAATGATGTAGATTGCAGCTATAACTTAACCAATCAATTAGCACTCAGTCTGAATGAGTTTGATCAGGATTTTAAAGGCGGTTGGCGGGTGCTCTCTGACAAAGGATGCTTCTCTGAGGCCGCAGACTTGATCGCGCTTTACAGGGAGGAAAACCTTAAACCAAACTCACTTTTATTTAACGAGGCCCAAATGAGAGCATCCGCTGGTGATTACACCACTGCATCGAAATTGATGACCGAGGAAATAAAACAAGATAGAGACAGCAAACAAGATCACTTTGGAGGATCGTATTATTTGGATGCAACTCTGGCCTTTTTTGTCAGAGATCGCGAGGCCTTGATAGCTGCAAGGAAAGCACTGGAAAATCATCCAAAACCAGAAGGTTTTGTATTAACCGATCGTTTAGGCAATGTGGTTGATCGCCCATGGCCACCGAATCTCAACGTGGTTAAGTGTTTAGAGGCTCATTTCGATCTACCTTATAATGAAGCCTACGGCGTTGAGTGTTAATCGAAGTTAGAGCCTGTGGCCACATTAGCTGACCTAAAACACAATAAGATGGCCAAATGGCCAACTTATGCTGTCATGTACACTCGATGAAACTTTATTATTCCGCATATCATTTATGATACAACAATGGGGCGTGGAGCAACGTTTAGGATGAAACTTTATTCTCATCCCACAGCAAAGCCCTTATGGGTACTAATTAGAAGTAAGGTTTTTAAAAGTTTTAAATATTAATGTCATAATTTTAATTTTTGGCAGGGTGTGATGTTGACTTAGTTTCGATCTTTATTGTTACTTCACTTCCTGTTTATCTACCTAATAACAAAGTCTGGAAGAAAGAAAAGTTTTGAATTTTAATGTCCTTCGACAAAAGTAAAATGGATTATTGGTTTTTGATGGCTGCGGCGGCCATTTCTTTAGTAGGAATGGTGTTTCATGGGTTCATCGGAGGAAAAATTTATATTAGCAATGTAAATAATAGCGATATGGAGACATTAACAAAATCGTTAAGCATTGTTTCTTGGCATGTGTTCACCATTTTTCTTTTTGTAAGTGCTTCATCTTTGATTTATATAGCTTACAATCCCGAATTTGCTATAGCGGCCTATCCGATAATTGGTATTAATCTTTTAGGTTCACTTTTGTTTGTTTATCTTGGCTTAGGAAGACACAGAGCTTTGCTAAGAATGCCAGGTGCTTTTCTAACGGGCACTACGGCATTGCTTGCTTGGCTGGGAATATGACCCTATACCAATGATTCCTTATCTTGGGATTAGTGTAAATTGAGTATGCCCTTACACTAATCCCTTTTCGACGCTTTCTATGCTTTGTCACGCAATCAAATTGCAATATATTGCATGGCCAAGGGGCAGAGGATAAAAAATTTCGTCGCTGTTTAATCAGGCCTAGTTAACCACCTTTACTAACCAATCTTATTCGTCCAATCTTTTTATATAGTTAAGATAAAACTGTTTTGATCTAAAGATCGTAACTACGCTATCCTCTAATAAATTAAAGGTCGAACCCATGAGATCAAGATTCAAACATGTGGTGACGTTAATTGTATCGATGGTTATATTTGCCCCTTTGTCTTTTGGGAAACCCGTCACCTATATCATAGATTCAAGCCACACCTTCCCAGCATTTGAAGCTGATCATATGGGAGGGCTTTCAATTTGGCGCGGAAAAATAAATTCAACCTCCGGCGAGATCGTTCTTGATAAGAGAAATAAATCCGGAACTGTCAATGTCGTCATGGAAATGAATTCCATAGACTTTGGGCATGATGAGATGAATAAGCATGCTAAGGGTGATGATATGTTCGATATTGAAAAATATCCTCAGGCTAGGTACGAGGGAGCACTAATCAATTTTCAAGATGGTGCGCCAACAAAGATAGAGGGCGAACTGACTCTGCATGGCATTACAAAAAAGGTAGACTTGGAGATCAAAGCTTTCAAGTGCCGGCTTCATCCATTCAAATTGAAGCAAGTGTGCGGAGCAGATGCTCGCGGAAATATAATGAGAGACGACTTTGGAATAAGCTATGCAAAAATGCTGGGGTTTAAAATGGATGTCGCGCTTAGAATAAGCGTTGAAGCAATTAAAAATTAGCTTCATTTGCCTCAATAAATATGATTTTTTGCTTAGAAAAGAGGTAATAGAGGGCAAAATGATGATGAAACTAAAACTAACAGTACTCGCTCTTTTTACGCTTTTTCCTTGCATTACATATGGCGATCAGACCGTCGATCTTGATAGCCCTGAAGGATGGGCTATGGCATTTATGACAGCCTCTGCACAAAATCTTGGGCAGTCACCTCCACATTCTGTAAATTCAAGAGATATATCGATTTCTGCAGAGTTAAGCTCTATCCCCCGCCTAACAAAAGAGCAGCAAAGAATCGGGTTTGGAGGCTTCAAGGATGAGGATTTGAATA